>Ga0190310_1000720_pt1 | contig 10792 bp, 13 predicted proteins | sample 48700778_MG_FD_165059 | JGI IMG/M metagenome (GOLD analysis project Ga0190310, IMG submission 165059) | Hydrothermal vent sediment bacterial communities from Southern Trench, Guaymas Basin, Mexico - 4870-07-7-8_MG | ecosystem: Environmental > Aquatic > Marine > Hydrothermal vents > Sediment ... | reverse complement strand
CTTTAACGCCATCTTTTGGTGGATCTAGAAAGCCTACTAGCCCTATGATTTCTATTTTCCAGTCGTTCATGTCATCGCCATTCCATTCGCCCATGCCTAAAGCCAAAACCCTAAGGCCATTCTCGGCCATTGAGGTCAGCGCTTTATCAAGTTCCTCTAGATTATCGTTTCTAGCCATGGGCATCAATGCTTCATAAGCCCCCTTAATGAAAAGCATAGGCTTACCATTAACATTGTTTACCGTTGCCATAAATCTAAGCTTCACATCAAATGGATACTCCCTAATTCTCGGATAGGAAACTCTAAGTTTCTCGTAGTCATCTCCAACCCATCTTGCCAAAGCGACGTCTACGGGATCTCCAATGCCATTCTCTGCGTCATTGCATAATGCTGCTATCAACTTAAGCTTCTCGTGGTCTAACGTATAGATCTCCTTGACTATTAGCTTGCCTTCGGTAATGGTTCCTGTCTTGTCTGATGCTATTACCGTGGCACTACCCAATGTTTCAACTGCAGGTAGATGTCTTGTTAAGGTCTTTCTCTTGCTTAAAGCCATGGCGCCTATTACTAAGACCAACGTTACAACTATTGGTAATCCCTCGGGGACTGCGGAGACCAGTTGAGCTATTAGGAAGTAAGCTATTTCTATGGCTCCTCTCGCCTGGAGGTATCCAACTACACCTACTATTGAGAGGAGCATTATGAGGAGCATTATGTATCTTCTAACGAAAAACTTCATGGCTCTAGTCAAGGGGCTCTCAGGAGGCTTTTCTTTGACCTTTTCTGCTATTGACGCTAAGTACGTAGATCTACCAGTTTTAACAACTATACCCTTTCCAGACCCCTTGACGACCGTAGTTCCAGCTAAAGCCATGTTCTTAAGCTCATAGGGCATGGCATCAGAAGAAAGCAATATGGAGTGATCTTTTGCTACAGGCATGGATTCGCCTGTCATCGTTGATTCATCTATCATTAACCCTGAGCTATCGAAAAGCCGTATGTCTGCTGTAACCAAGTCACCTTCTGATAGGACAACTACGTCTCCAGGGACAAGCTCTGAAGATGGTACTTCCATGAGCGTGCCATTTCTTATAACTTTCACCCTGCTCTCTGTGAGCTTCTTCAATGCTCTTATTGACGCTTCAGCCTTGAGCTCCTGCCAATAACCCAAAAAGCTATTAGCAATGACCAAAAGCACAATTATGGTAAAGTCCTTGATCTTGCCTATAGCTATGGAGATTATCGCCGCTATTAGCAGTATATAAATTAAAACGCTCTTAAACTGCCTTAGAAAAATCTTCCATTTACTTATCTTTTCTTCTTCTAGGACATTTCTACCATAAATTTGAAGCCTCTTTTGGGCCTCCTCCAGAGTAAGCCCTTGAGGAGATGAGCTTAATGCCCTAAACACTTCTTCAGGTTCTGTCGCGTGAGGCTTGTCAATCATGTCCTTCCTAGGTGTATCTCACCATAACTTTTAATAAACGTATTTCGTGGATGCTCTCTGAGGAGAAATAGCCGATGACTCATTTAAGCCAGTAAAAACGTTAAGGTGAAGGTCGTTGAAAATTGAGGTTAAGAAAGATGTAGAGGTTTGCGTCTGGGTTCCATGTCATATAACATGCTTCTTTGAGATTAGAGAGCATGAAAATGCTCTTGAGACAGGCTCTAGAGGAGCAGGATTAAACCTTGATGTTGGCGTGAAAACGCTCGTCAAGCTATCTAAGTGGGATGATGTAGAGGTCATAGGTGGAAACGACGTTTCCAGAGACGTTGTTGAGCGCATGCTTCAGAGCTTGGGCGTTAAGGCTAAGGTTGAGATAACCCATGAAAGCATTGTGCCTATGGGTGTGGGATATGGAGTTAGTGGAGCTACTGCTTTAGGCTCAGCAATAGCCCTCTCAGCGGCTCTAGGCAACGTCATGACCATTTTGCAAGCTGGCGCAATAGCGCATATAGTTGAGGTCGAGCATATGACTGGCTTGGGAGACGTAATAGCTCAAATTCACGGTGGAATTGAGATTAGGATTAAAGAAGGTGCGCCTGGCATAGGCCTTATTGATTGGATTCCATATGAACAAGACTTACGCGTAATTGTTGTAACCCTGAAATCCATACCAACTAAGGAGATGCTTGAGCTTAAAAGGGAAGTTATAAATCGAAGCGGCTTTAAAGCGCTCATGAAGTTATTGAGAAGACCAAGTCTTGAGGAGCTTATGGCAAATGCCAAGGAGTTTGCTGAAAACGTGGGCTTCATGGATGAAGACCTCAAGGAATTAGCAAAGATGCTGGTTAATGAAGGAGCTATAGGAGCATCAGTAAAGAAAGGAGTCTTCTACGTTGTAGCAAGAGAGGATAAAATCGATAAGATTCACAGCTTATTAAGCGAGCAGCTTAAAGGAAGACAAATCGTAGTATGCAGAGTATCTAATTATGGTCCTAAGCTTATATCGATAAAGACCCTTTAACCCTTAAGCTGCATTTTCCCTTAACTCTCAGGGGGCTGAGTATGACACTGATAGACTTGTCAAGAGATATTAGTTCTAAGACTCCTGTCTTTCCTTGCTATCCAAGTGTAGCCGTTATAGAATGGGCTAAGAGAGATGTTCATGGATTTAAGGCTGAGGTAATCCACATGGCCACGCATACTTCAACTCACATGGATGCACCATTACACTTTAAAGATAACGGTACGCCGATAGATGCTCTTCCGCTAGACTTGTTCCTCGGCTATGCTGTCATAGTGGATTTATGGGGTAGATTCAAGATCAATAGGGAAGATCTGAAGAAAGCTATGACGGCTTGCGGTTACAATGAGGGTGACGCGGTCTTCATATACACTGGATGGGAAGATGCGTATGGAAAACCTGACTATGTAACTCGATGCCCTGGCTTAACAAGGGAAGCTGCTGAGCTGCTCGTTGAAGCTAAGGCAAAGCTTGTAGGCATAGATTCCCCAAGCATAGATCCTGCCGAGTCAACGAGCTTTGATGCTCATCACATCTTATTAGGTGTTGGCATACCAATAATAGAGAACTTATGCAACATGACGAGCGCGTTGAAGAAGAGAGTCAAATACTATGCATTCCCCTTGAAAATCGCAGGTGCTACAGCATCGCCGGTGAGAGTCGTAGTTGAAGTCTAGCTTACTTTTCGCTTAAGCTCTTCAACCATACGCTTAAGCTTTGGCCATCCAGTTCTCTCAACAATGTCCAAATGATGATTTATTAATCCTCTAAGCTCGGCAATTTTATCCTCACGTTTAATGCTCTCGTAATACTTGATCCTAGTGTAATGAATTAAAGCTTCAAGAAGAGAGCTTTCAGCTCTACATAGAGGTCTAGCCTTTACCCTTTTGATGTGAACACCAAGTGCTGAACACATAATTTTGTAGTAGCCTTCCTTCTCCATAACATCGTGAACCTTAAAGTAAATCCAGGCAAATGCCCTTTTTAGTCTTGGAAAGCCCATGACCCAATCAAAGGATAATCTATATGGCTTAAAGAGGCAATTAAAGAATGACTCTACATCACAAACTATGTTCAGGAAGCCATGCCTAGTGATTTTTAAGTTATTGAGCGTTCTTGTCTCTCCATAAGACCTCATGGAGAAGAAGTCCTCCTTTAACACTCTAACTCCCATAGGAGCCGCGTGAGGCTGTTTGTTGACGTTCATTGTCGTAACTATCACTTCATATAGAGCTCCTTGTTTCATGTCAAGAATTTTGGTTAAGCTCAAAGACCTCTCACCGCTAAGGTAGTGATTATTAGGGGTTCGCTCATAAGCGTGAGAAAAAGAGTAATTAAATTATCTATCTGCTTAATATTTCATTAGCCTTTAGGAGTGGTTTCAATGGAAGATGTGCATGAAAAGAGGCCTTCATACTCCATTCCCTTGCAGTTTGTTGGCGTTAAAGGAGTTAAGATGCCTGTCGCCTTCGTAAAGTTTGGCGGAAAACCTCATTATACCTTGCCTGTATTTGATGCCTATATAAATTTACCTCCAACGATGAAGGGGATTCATGCCTCACGGCATTATGAGGTTATAGCTGAGACAATCTCTCACTTCGCCATGAAAGCTGGGAAGCTTGAAGATATATGTGAAAGCATGGCTGTTAAGCTTCTTGAAAAACATAACTATGCGTCTCAATCTTATGTCAAAGCTAAAGGCGAAATAGTCTTTGAAAGCCGAGTTGGCGACTCCGATTTAATAAGCTTTGAGCCCTGCGTGTTGATAGGTAAGGCATGGGCTTCACGAAAAGAACCTGATGGGCGAATAGAATCGCGAAAAGCTATTGGCGCGTCAGTTAAAGGTATGACTGCTTGTCCATGCGCTTTAGAGTATGTTAGAGAGAAGGTCAAGGTGCTGGTTAACGAAGCTTCAAGCATAAAGCTTCCATTGGCAACCCACGTGCAAAGAGTTACAGGGACGATAATAATTGAGGTTCCTAAAGGCTTTGAGTTTGACGCGATGAGACTTGTGAAGATAATTCAGGAGTCTATGAGCTCACCGACGTATGGATTGCTAAAGAGAAGCGATGAAGGAGAGATAATTTGTAGAGCTGTCTTTAACCCTAAGTTTGCTGAAGACGTCATTAGGTCTATGGTTAAAAGTGTCATCGAGGAGTTCAGGGATTACCCTGATCCAACGTTCTTTGAGTGTTATGTTAAAAGCGAAGAGAGCATACATAAACATGATCTCGTAGCAAAGCAGAGGGGCACTATAGGCAAATTTAGACATGTGAATTACTCTAGGAGTTGAGGTGCAATTCTTGGATTGGAGTTTATGGGAGCCTTGGTATCTATGGATTACGAGCGCTTTGGGCTTAAGCGTACCAATGGATTATGAGGCTGCACAGAAACTTGACGTGATGATTAAAGATCGTGCCAGTAAGGCTGATGTTATAGAGAAAATTCTGCGGGGCAATCTCGTTATCGTTGTTGGTGCAGGTCCATCGCTTGAAAAGAGCATAGAGGTAATCTCAGAAAAGAGCTTAGGCATAATAGTCGCTGCTGACGGAGCATGTAGTAAGTTACTTGAAGTAGGTATCGTTCCTCACATTGTAATTACGGATTTAGATGGCAATATTGATGACATATATGAATGCTGGTGTAAGGGCTCCTTTGTGGTCGTCCACGCTCATGGCGACAATATTTCGGCTTTAGAAACGCATACCCAAAAATTTACTGGCAAAATCATAGGAACAACGCAGACTAAACCCATAGGATGCCTTTACAATTTTGGAGGCTTTACAGATGGAGATAGAGCTGTATTTATGTCTTTGGAGCTTGGCTGTAAAGCCGTTTTAATGATCGGTATGGATCTTTCAAGCAAGGTTGGCAGGTATTCGAAGCCATGGCTTAAAGGTGATGAATATGCGTGGCCGTTTAAACGCGCTAAATTCAATATAGCTAAAAGGCTTCTTTCATGGGCTTCACTGCTCTACTCAAAACCCATAGTTAGGGTTACGACTGCTGGCTATGATTATGGTAAGCCCATGGATAACATCCCAGATGTTAACGTAAAGGATGTCGATAAATGGATTAAAGAAGTGGGGTAAAGCTATTTTATCTTGACTTTTCCAGGTAAAATGCTAGCTAAAATGGCATAGTAAAATGGAACTTCATCTCTATTAGCAAGTTGCACTTTAAATTTCATGGGTTTTGAATATGGATAAATGAGGTGCTTCACAGTCATGGATGGCTTCGAGAGACCTTTAATGCCTTTTGATAACTCTATCTCAATTATGTTTGATAGTGGTATGCCTCCGAGATCTCTTTCAGTCATGAAGATCACACCTTCATTTCCCGAGTCGTCTATGACTTTGATCTCTAATTCGCATTGATAAGCGCTTGGAGTCTCGCTGGTTATGGGCTGCTCGCTTTGATGTGATCGATCCACAGCCTTAAGTTCTTGAGGAGCCAAGTAGAACTTCCTTATTATATCTATGACGGCGTCCCAAGTAGCTTCATCAGCTATCTCTATATACTCATTAGAACCCTCCGGTTGACATATGACGTAGTACTTATTGTATTGTTGAAGAGTTATCGAGATATAGCCATCTCTACGCCTTATTATCATGTGAACTGGGCACTCGTCTTCATTACTATCAGGTTCTTTGCCAGGCGGATATGACGTTGGTAGCCTGGAGAACAATTGAATTGCTTCATCTAGCGATAGCGGACCATAATATATCGCGTCGTATGATCCATTGTAGAAGAGCTTGTCTGATACTCCTTGAAGTTCTACTTCGCATTTATCTTGGCGGCCGTACATTAACTTCTCACCTTGATTTTGCCTGGCAAGAGCTTAGAGATAAATCGATGATAGAGAGGCAGGTTGTTTTTCCTTGTGATGTTTAGTTTAAGCTCTGATATAGAGCCTTTCTCATCGTAGTACTTCACTTTCATTGATGGCGATGAAAAGGCCTTAGAGCCCTTTGATATCTCGATTTCAATTACATCTCTTAATGGTATGCCTGCTATGCTTCTCCTGTCAATTACTGCTTTGCTTTCTCTGCCAAAACGAGATTTTTTGTGGTATAACACTATGTGATCTATGAAGTTTAAGAGCGCGTCAAGCCTCTCAATCTTACTTTGCTGTACAATCTTTAGGTAGTGAGGCTTCAGGTAGAAGCTCCTTATTATTTCCATGACCCTATCACTATTAGCGCTTTGAGATAATAGTACATAGCTATTTGTATTCTTAATTGCGCCAGCTACATAGTAGTCATCGCACTTAAGCATGGTGATTAATAGAACTTCGTCATCCCCTTTGATTGCCATGCTGACTAAGCTTTTCCCTTCATGCCTATTTACACCCGAATACGACTTAGGTAGTCTCGAGAATATTTCAAGAGCCTCTTCGAGGCTTTTGTCCTCAAGCTTTATGGTCGTAGGAGAACCATTATATTCAAAGTCTTCTGATACCCCTCTTAGCTCAATGCTAAGCTTGAGATCTGGCCTCTCCTTTAAATTTGATAGTAATTCTTGACCTTCAAATTCAATAAGCTTAGAATTACAGTAGGGACATGCTTCGTCTTCAGAATCGAACACTATCTTACATGAAGCACAATACCGCATGCATACACGTCCAGATTGTTTGTGTGAAGAGAAATCTCCATACTAATAAACCTTCCTCTCTGATGTCAATTTTGAATGTTTATACTCTGCAGTTTTTTAAGTCGGTTAATTATGTGGTTTAGAACATCAGCTAATATTGTAGTATTATCATATGATTTCAGGATTGACTCGAGCTCTTGTCTTGATGCATTCTTGAGCTTAAAGGTTTCGTCGATAAGTTTTGGCATTGCTCTCACGATGTTATCAACAATAGTTATTGATGCGGCTTTAGCAGTTCTAGAGAGGGGGTTTAGGTCTATGGTTATGACTGTCTTTCCCATCTTCCTTAACGCTTCTGTTCGATCTCCATCCTCTAATGGAACGAGGACTACATCAGCTATGAAGATGCCTCTTGGATCGACTTTCCTCCTCTCACTCATGAGCTCAGGTATGGTGGCTGAAGCACTTTCATCGACTCCTAGAACCTCCTTGGCTCCAAGATCTCTTAAAAGTGATTCTATGGCTCTTTCTCTCTCCTTAGTTCTATAAAACAGGTTAACCTCAATCTTCGCGTTGACGATTTCAGCAAGCTCAATAACCCATTTTCCAGCTAGCGCAGCTGTATTGCCGTTAACCGATATTACTGGGTGTTTGGCTAAGAGCAATGCAGCAGCTGCAGCTCTTATAGCCTTCATGGCGGGCTCTATGGTCTCCTCACCTATCAGATAGTCAAAGGCTTCTCCTCTACCATGAGCTATGAGGCCTGCCTTAGCGACTATGCCTCTCTCAAAGTGCTTTATGAGCTCCTCCCTAATCATGAGTGACCAATAGCGCGGGTGATTTTTAGGTATCAAACCTCAGCGTTACCTCCTAAAGCTTGACGAGTATTAACTTTTCATTTGGAACATCAACTGATTCTATTGCAGCACCTTCAATGGTCGTTATGTCACCTAAAAGAGATATTAGCTTTATGTTTTTGCCATCTGTAATGGCCTTGATAACCCCTCTAGCGACTTCCTTTAATTCATCTCTTGATTTCAAATAGACCCTGAATTCACACATGTTAATCACGCTAGATGATGTGGGCGAGTTAATAAATGTAACCGGCTTTTTCTTTGCTTGATATCTTATTTATGAGAAGACTCAATGCTCTGTTGCTTGTTCACTTGTGTTTGGCACATACTGGGCATTGTGCTGATGCTTCTACTTTTACTTGATAAAACGTCATGGTAAGCCCGTCGAATATTATCAGTTTATCGCTACATGGTTTACCTATGTCTAGTACTAGCTTCATGGTCTCAATAACTTCGAGCATTGCCATAACCCCCGGAGTTGCTCCAAATACAGGTAATGGTCTTACCTCAGGTGGCTCTGAGGGCACTAGACATCTTAAGCATGGCCCCTTGCCCGGTAGAATGGTCAGCAATCGACCTTCAAAGCCGTAGACTGCAGCATGTACAAAAGGCTTATTATGAACAACACATGCTTCGTTGATTATAAAGCGGGTCTTATAATTATCCATTCCATCAACTACTACGTCGACTTCTTTGATTAGTCCCTCGATGCTATCCTCATTAATCTCAATAGCTAATTCCTCGATTTCAACATGTGGATTTAGTTGTCGAAGTTTTTCAGCCGCAGATTTCACCTTAAGCTTCCCGATGTCACCAGTCCAGTGAAGAATTTGTCTATTTAAATTGCTTAGATCTACGCTCTCTTTGTCGACCAATATCAGCTTACCCACACCTGCTGCAGCTAGATACATTGCTGCTGGGCAGCCCAAGCCCCCTAAGCCAGCTACAAGAACTTTAGCTGATTTCAGCTTTTTCTGTCCCTCAACTCCAAACCCGAAGATGCGTATTTGCCTGTCATAACGCTCAAGCTCATCAGGTCTCAAGTCCATGCAATAAGACACCTTCTTAAACTTATTTTACTATCAATGCAGCTTATGGCTTTAAAGCTTCAGGTATTAAAACTTGAAGTTATTAATCAATTAGCTGGCTCATTAGCTTAACGTGAAGATTGCCAGTAGCATTTTAATAATTAGGATTTAGATAGACTGCTAGCTATGAGGGTCTTCATTTCGGATTTAGATGGAACACTAGTGCATGTTCCAGTTAATTGGCTTGAAGTTAGGAGGGCATTATCCAATGCTTTAGGATTTGAGGTAACATCGATATTTGAAGCGTTAAGGAACGTTAGGGCTAGAAATGAGGAGCTATACAGGAGGATTAGTAGGCTTATTGAGGATTACGAGGTCAATGCCATGAGAGACCTCGAGGAGATTAAAGGCTCTAAAGAGCTTTTACGACGCTTAAAGTCCATGGGTGTCAGGATTGCCATTGTAACTCTTCAAAGCGAGAAAAGCTTGAAAATGGCGTTAGACGTTAGTGGATTGACACCTTATGTCGATGTTTATGTGACTAGAGATGAGGAGCTTAATAGAGCAAAGCAGATTAAAATTGCGCTCAGAAAGCTGGGAGCTGAAGTTGGCCGAGACCTCATAGTTTTCATGGGTGATAGACAAACGGATCTTGAAGCTGGTAGGAGCCTTGGCATACCAACGATAATTGTCAACTCAATAACCTTTACACCCCTAGACGCCATTAATGTTATAGCTGAAAACCTCAAGCTGCATGGAGATCAAACATGAATAAATATGAAGTTAGAATACGAGTCATCGAGGTCAGGGGTTACTGTGCGGCTAAATATGAGGTTGGCGATGAATTCATAGTGGAATGGTTCTATGTAAAGAGCTTTACTAAACCCCTATGTCTTCATGCTTTAAACTCTATGCTGACTCTCTTAATGCCGTTCTTAAAGGGTGTATCAGCTAAAATCTTGGGTATAGGAGATCAAGATGACACCGGCTATGTGCAGTGCCCTGATCCAGGCAAACCTTATACTAATGGTGGCACCGTGATCTTTGAACTCAAGAGAAGACTTCTAGAGCATTAATCATGCCGAGTTGATATAATTATGCTAGATCATGCCTAAAATACGACTTTAAGTAAATCTTAACAGCTAGTTTTACTCAGTCATACCACAGGTGGACGTGGTTTGACTCTTAAGATAAAAGTTGGAAGGAAGGGCTATATAATCTTGCCAAAAGCTATTCGTGAAGCTGTTGGTATTGATGAAGGTGATGAAGTTATTGTTGAAGTTGGAGATGGAATTATACTCAAGCCAGTTAAAAAGAAAGTTGATGTAGTAAAGCTTAAGGAGTCCCTAAGGAAGCATGTCGAGACTCTAAGAGGGATACCTGATAGAATAGAGCCTAAGCCTGGTGAGTTGGCACAAGCATTCCTTGAGGAGGAATTTGAATAGTGAAAGTGTTCATAGATGCCCCACTTCTCATATATCTCAATACACTAACAGATCCTAGAGATAGAGTTCCGTACGAGAACTTCTACATAGAAGTTTTGACTAAATATAAGCCTTATACTGATGTTCTTGTGCTTGACGAGTTAATTTACATTTCTAAGAGAAAATATGGTATTCCCTATAAGGTCTCAATAGAATTCATACAATCTAATGTTCTTCCTTATATGTTCATACTCAATCTGGGCGAGGAAGAGTATAGCCAAGCAGTAAAGTTGTTGACTGAGTATAACCTTAAACCTTCAGATGCCTTACATTTAGGTGCAATGATTAATAATGGCATTACTTTGATCGTTAGCGAAGATAAGGAATTTGACAAAGTACCTACAATAGAAAAGCTATGGATAAGC
>Ga0190310_1000718_pt1 | contig 10793 bp, 18 predicted proteins | sample 48700778_MG_FD_165059 | JGI IMG/M metagenome (GOLD analysis project Ga0190310, IMG submission 165059) | Hydrothermal vent sediment bacterial communities from Southern Trench, Guaymas Basin, Mexico - 4870-07-7-8_MG | ecosystem: Environmental > Aquatic > Marine > Hydrothermal vents > Sediment ... | reverse complement strand
ACATTAGAGTATATTATTTCTAGTCTAGTAAGGATGTATCTATATAGATCTGCTGCTGACTTTATACCCTTATCTTTATCCTGTTCTGATCCATAAAATAGCTCATTAAATATACTCATTCCTCCTCACCCTTTTCTTCCCTTATTTTCCTTAGTTCATCCATTAGATTTACCACATCAGCTAACTCATGGTCTACTCTTATGTTATATTTCTTCTTTATCTCTACAGCTAAACTCAGAACATCTTCTATTATTTCGTTTACCCTATCTCTTAACTTAAGTAATTGGCTTGCTGTATTTGCTTCACCATGTTTTTTCAGCATTATAAAACAGCGATGTAAGCGCCATGCTACTCCATTTAATGTTCTTAATGCATCAGCAAGATCGATAAATACATCTTCATATAGTTTTATCTGAGATAGAGTCATTCCTCCTCACCTTCTTTTTTATTCTCTTCTAATTCTCTGCATGTACTAAGTATTTTATCTGCAATGTAAATAATTAGCGATCCAATTGCAACTCTTATATCCTTTAGTGCTCTTTGTCTCTCTTCTTCTATTTTTTCAAATCTATAAATAAGATCTGCTATTTGTCTTAACCCATAGGCAATACTTCTCAATGTATGTATATCCCATATCTTAGATAGTATGTCTTTTATACTAGCTTTCATTCCTCCTCACCTATGCCTTTCAAGATATTCGCTTATCTTCTCCTCTTCCTCTCTTACTTTCTTCATCTTAAGCTCAAACAAATCTGCATACACTTTTGCTAATAATTCGTACAACACATGCCTTAATTTCCATATCTCTTCCCTTGCTGCTTTGGTACGGTTTGTGTTCTTTCTTAAATCCATTCTGATTATGTCACTAAATACTTCACTCCTTGCTAACCTGCATATCTCTTCCTCAACGTCAAACAATGTATCCCATATTTCGAATGTTTTCTTTATTAGCTTCCTTAGCTGCTTATACACCTTATTTAGGTCAGCCAGGCGCCCAGGGCTTTTCCCTGTCATAATTATTAAATACTTAATGATGGGGTATATAAAGGTTCCGTACTCCACTATTAAGTACTAAAATATTATGCCTAAGAAGTATAGAGAACAACATCTCCTACGGATATATATTACGAAAATTTCATACCTATTTAATTATTTCATAATTATTTCATAATAATTAAGTAGGTAATGAATTTTACATACATACGCTTGCGGAAAGTGTTATACTACTGGAGCAGGGTTAAGGACTTAAAATTGAAATACTTATTAATTAAGTATCCCATAATTAAGTATGGCAAGAGAAGGTACTTACCTAATACGTCTGACATTCTGTATAGATGCAGAAACAAAGGACAAATTAGATGAGCTATGCAAGGCATTAGCAATTAGTAGGAGTGCATTAATTAGGCAATTAATAAGAGAAAAGTACTATGAAGTAAAAGGAAAGGCAATAGAAGCTAGTGAGGAATTAAAAGCAGTAGAAGAGAAAAAGAATGAAGAGGATTCTGGAGCGGATAGAGAAATTAAAGAAAAAATTATTGAGGTACTAAATGAACATAATAGGATTCCTTATCTTGATATAATCAATGAGGTACATGAGTGTTTGGATAAGAAATATGCAAAACCTAAGATAGGTGAAGTACTTAATGAGTTAGTAGTTAATGGTGAAGTACGTATAGAAGAAGTAGGTAATAGAATTTACGTACTTAAGAAATAGTATTACCTCCTACGCTTCTTCTTCCTATTATTCAATAACGAATCTACCTTAGTCTCTAATATAGTTAACCTATGGTTAAGATAGAATAGCTTTCCAATAATAAAAACAAGCAAACAAGAAATAATTGGGTCAGGCATATTACTCTTTCTTTTCCTCTTCCTCTTCTTTTCTCTCTTCTTCCTCAGGTTTCTCTTCTATTCTTAGCTCCATAACTCTCACCTCAATTATTCAGAAGATGCTATATCAGCACTTAATTCTGCTCCTATAGCACATGATAATATAAACCCTAGAGTTAGTACTGCAATACCTGCAGGATTAATCATTGTTACTCCTGTCATTACATTTATTGCATTAGCCATTAGGTAGTTTCCTATTGCTCCAGTTGTTCCTATACCCATTCCTATGAAGAATGCTCTGGTTATCCTTCTAGCTACAGATACCTTCGCCATGCATAATTACATCTTTGATGGAATAAATACATGAATACCAAATCTATCAAAAATATACTTCATAGAAGGATCTACATTATAACAAACTACTGCCAATTTTATTGGTTTCATAGGATTAAATTCTTTCCTATACCATTCTCCATAAGAAAGTAATTGTCCTAATGCAGATCTACCAGCTCTAGGCTTTACTTCAAATATCCATATCTCATTTTCAGTTTCTCCTACTGCATCTATACGTAACTTTGTTAATGCAGTAAAGCATTCTATAGTAGCTTCTAATATCTTAAGTTCTCTATATTCATGTGGAGTTAGTTTTTCCTTAGACTTAAGATAAGCATAGGTCTCTAAGTATCTTCTAGGAATTATAGGAATGCCTACTCTTATGTCATACTTTATGTCTATAAATCTAAGTTTTGTCTTTCTAAGGAAATCAGTCCATAAGGCTGACTCTATTTTACCCATATGTGGATATCTTAAGCGTATAAATGCATAACCTGGTCTTGGTTCCTTATTAACCATAATATAATATATTAAGTTAGGACTAGATTATTTCTTCTCCTAGTATATATTTTACTTCCTTACGCTCTTCCTCTTCTATTTTCTTTATTTTCTCCTCTTCCTTTTTACGCTCTAGTTCATAGATAGCCTCTTTATAGAACTTAGTACGCTTCATTCTCTTTAATAAAGTAGCTCTTACTTCCCAATCCATCTCATACTTAGGGTCCTTAAGTGTCTTATATAGTTCCCAGAATTCCTTAGGAGAGTTAAGAGTTATGTATGCCACACGCTTACTTGCCATAATTCCTATCTCACATGTATCTTATAAATATCTTCATTCCTTAGACAAAGTCTCTCCATTATTAGTCTCATAAGTTTCTTCATCCATTAGATAAAGTCTCTCCAAAGTATCTCCTATGGCTATCCTTTATCTCTAGTAAGCCTAGCTTTCCCTCCAGTTACATAATCTACCATCCATTCTTCTAGTTTTACCTCTAAAGTAGTACACCAGAATATTAGAATATACTTCTTAGTCCAAATATCTACCTCTAAGTTCTTTAGCCATTCTAGAAATTCTTTAAGCCTCTTAGGATGCATTAAATTATCAGGAATAATATCAAAATAGCCTACCATTTATGCTGGATAGTATCTTTTTATTAATTCCTCTACTGCTTCTAATTCATTCCTAGCTAATTCTAATGCAATTCCTAATTTCTCTATTCTAGCATCATATCTTTTCAAAGTAAGCTCCATTTGTTCCTCTATTACTCTTCTCCTAGCTAAGTAAGTAGCTACCTTATCTTCTACCAATTTATCTAAATATTCTATCCTTGCTTCCTTAATAGCTCTATATCTAGCTTCTCTAGCTGGTATAGCTACTGCAGCTATTTGAGTTAACATATCTATTTTAGCTGATATTTCCTCTTGCTCTCTAGTAATTAGTTCCTCTACTCTAGCTCTACGCTCTTCTAGTCTTAATTCCTCCATTGCTACCATTACTTCTATCTTAACCATTCTATCTTCTATCCTATCAATTAGCTTTCTTATAGTCTTAGATACTTCTATACCTGTTACAAAGAATAGTTCTGCTATTCTATCAAGTGTCTTATCTATTAACTCTGGATCAAAGTAATACTCACACTTAGTGATTAATTCAATAACTTCTCTATATAGCTCTAGAAATTCCTTAGGTATTTTAGGCTTTAGTTTCTCTAAATTAAGTCTAAGTTCAGTAAATGAATCTTTAATCTCCTCTACTTGCAATCTTATTCGCTGTTCTAATTCTCCTTTTCTAAGAGTAATATATCTCTCTAATGCATCCTTCTTACTCTTTATTCTTATATCTAATCTACGCTTTAGATAATCTACTCTAGCTCTTAATACTCCAACTGTTTTAGTCTTCCAATATTCGAATTCTGCATCTAATCGCTTTATTATATAATTCTTCATTGCTTCATATCTCTCTCTAATAGATTCTATTAGCTGATCATAGTATCTCAATCTAGCTAAATATACGTCATAGTGTTGCTTTCTTTGTGCTATTAAGCTATTAATTTGTGCTTCTAATGACCTTACTTTAGTCTGGAGCCTTAATCTTTTCATTCTTAATGTTTCATATGGAGGTACTCTAAGCCTAGGATCTCTCTTAGCTATCCAATAATTGATATAAGCATTAATTAAGTCAGGATCTACAATGTAATTAGAAAGCAAGTCTCTAGCAGTATCTTCATCTATAGTCCTATCTAAGAATTTTTCTTGGATTGTCTTAATATGTAAGTCTATTATTTCCTCTTCTAGTTCCCATCTAGCAGCTTCTAATGCCCATGCTGCTCTAGCTTCACTCATACCAGACTTAACTAGTAAATCAAATGCCTCATCATAGGTTATCCTACCTCTAGCAAACCTCTTTATTACTCTAGATCTATACTTCCTAGCATACTCATCTAATAGCCTTCTCTGTAAGAAATAAGTAAGAGCTGAAGTCCATTCTGGAGGATATCCTAATTTCTCTACATAAGTAGGTAATTCATCCCATTTAATTATTCCATAATCTACCATATCGATAAGCATAGAGATAGTTGGATATCTCCATGCAGTATGATAGCTAGCTTGAATTAGCTCATCATGGTATCCTAATATAGCCATCCAGTAGTAATATTTTTCCCAATCTATTACCTTAAGTCTTAATGCTTCATCTAATAATCCTCTAGTAGGATTCCTAGTTCTATACTTAGCTTGGTAATACTGTCTTAATGGATCACCTACTGTAGCAGTAATTATAGGAGAAAGAGTTAACCATGAAACCCATCCTAATCCTATAGCCCAGTAGAATTGTCTAAATAGCATAGATAGACCTAATTCTCCTCCTCCTCCACCTTTACCTAATCCAGTTCCTAATATACTAATTCCAGAAATAAGATCAACTATTTCCTCAAAGAATCTAGCCATGGCAGGTAACATAGAGAAGAAGAAGCATAGAGATACAAATCTAGCATGTGCTAAGAATGCTTTTTCAAAAGTAACTGGAGGAGGTAACTCAAATATACTTCTTAATACTGAAGCTAGTCTTAATCCTATAGCAGCTGAAGCACTCATTATATCTCTTAATGGACCTACTGGAGGAGTAACTCCACCAAACATTTCTAAAGCTGGAATTAGTATTCCTTCAGCTATAGTTACTCCAGTAGATCCAAATAAAGCCATTAATGGTATTCCATAGGCTTTCATTTGCATTCCTAATAGCTCTCCTAATCCTAATGCAAAGTACATAAAACCCTGTTCTACACTTCTTACTACTGTAGTAAATATAGTAGGAGCAATTCCTATTATCCTTCTAAATACATCTATTATTTTCCTAGGTAATTGTAAGTAAAAGTCTACAATTGTTCTTATTCCATTTGCTATTACTGTAGGTATTTGCTTAATAGTATCCCATACTTTCTTTAATACAAATATTACTGGAGCAAATCCTTCTCTAATTCTTTCCCATAGGCTTCTAGATACTTCTATTATCGTATCTCTTAAGGTAGAGAATATTCTTCCGTAAAATGATTCTATCCTACTCCAAATATTATACAATGTATTATATATATTAGATCCAAATGTTCTAATAGAGTTCCATATATGGCTTCCTAATTCTCTTAATCCAGAAGAAATATAGCTAATTAGCCTAGAGAATGAACTAGCTATAGTAGAGACAATATTCCCTAATACGCTTCTTATTTTATCTATAAATCCTTCTATTCTGGTAGCTAATCCACTTATAGCACTAATAAATGCACTTCTTAATAAATCAATTGAAGATACAATTCTATCCTTTAACCAGGTAATTGCATTAGATATATGCTCTAATATATTTCTAAAATAGGAATAAATAGCTCCAGGTAAATGAGATATCTTTTCCCAAATATAGGATATTGCACTTCTTATAGCTGATAAAGGATAGCTAAATATATCCCTCAATACTGATTTTAACCTTTCTACTATACCTTCTACTACTCCTGATACTGCTCCTTTTATTGTTTCTGATATACTTCTTCCTATATCCCAAAGTGCTGGATCATATGCTCCTGCTTGAATTAGTTGCTTAACTATTTCCCTTCTTTGTGCAATTATTGCATCATTCATTTATATCCTTATTTTAGCTCCTAGGAATCTTCTACGCTTCTTTTCAGCTTCTCTAATGTATTTCTTAATAGTTTCTAAATCTTCTACCTTACCAGGAATAGTAACTGTATATACTTGCATTGGTCCTATTTCATAGGTAACTATTGTATCTATTTCACCAATCCTATTTGGATCTAAAGTAGGAACATACCTTATATCTTTAATAGATACTTCTATTCCTAATTCCTCTTCTTTTTTCTCTTCTGGAGTAGGAGTAGCACCTACTTCTGGAGCAGGATTAGTAGTTTCTATTCTACCTTCTTCAGCCATAAGAATTAGAAGCCTAATAAGGCTTTTATTCTTTCAGCTACTCCTCTAATCCACCATTCTATACGCTCAAATATTTCTGTAGGAAGTTCTTTCTTAACATGGAACCTAATTGTGATAGTATGAGGGTAATCTTCTGCTTCTGACCAAGCCTGTATAGTTACTGTTGTTCTAGAGTAAGGTAGTTTCCACTCTATTTCATCAGTAACTTTCTCATCCTCTCCATCTACCCATTTGTAAGGCCCTTTAGGACTTAATACCAAATTACCGTAAGTAACCCTACATTTGACTGATTCAAATACTCCAGCTGGAAATCTATACTCAATCTTACTTAATTGCTTTCCTCTTAATTGTACTTTTTTCTCTATAGGATAATTTTCAGGAGTATTAGGAGGTACTTCTACTTTTGCTATATAGAGTGCCATAATTTATTAGATGGTAGAATTATAGAGGAACATAACCCCAATAGTATGCTCTACCCCAACGATAAAGTATAGCAGCATTCCTTAGAGCACCGTAAAATTTATACTTTGTATCTTGAGACCGCCTATCTACAGGTGTAGAAAACAATTTATCACAATAAGTAGCACTACTAAAGCTTCTAGTAATTGTTCTATCACTACCTTCAATATAACAAATTTGTCCTGGTATTATGTACATTTTTTCATGGCAAGTCTCGAATATTCCTTCAAAAAGATGTATTGCAGGTACATCTAAAGCAATAACAAAGTATGCATAAAATGTATCAGCACGATCTCGATAAAATTCATAATGTGGTCTTGGAGTTTCCTTATAAGTAACTTCTGTAAATGTGTGCTTAACAATAGCATCTTCAGGTGGTAATATTACATCATCTGGAGTAAACTCAATTGTTCTAAATTTACCTGTTATAGTATTTTCTCCTACGTATGTATCCTGACAATAGTAAGTTATCTTATATTCTATATCATAGGTACCAGTTGGATAATTTGGTACTGCTGCTTCTGGCATTGTTAGGTCAAGTGCTGCAATACAAAATCTCCTTGCATCGCAAGTACAACTACCACTTCCTGTTATATCTGGATGTAAACTCTCTATATCTACTCTTACCTTAAAGTTATTATAATTACGAACCCATATATTACTCCAAACTTCTATATCGCCTGTCTGTCCTGTCTTTACTATATATAAGTCATTTATTTGTACTTTTATTCTATTCTTACCTGGAAATTCAAATTCCTGTTCTACATATCCCATGCTATATACCTAGAGCTTCAGACTCATTTTCTAATACACTTATTGAATTAATAGTACCACTTACAGAATAGCTTCCTAAAGCCTTATACTCCTCTTCTATCTTACTTATTGAATTAATAGTACCACTTGCCGTATAACTGCCTAAAGCCTGATATTCGTATTCTATCTTACTTATTGAATTAATATTTCCAGATACAGTATAACTGCCTAAAGGTATTCCTCCAGCTAATTGATATCTTCTCTTTAGTATATACTGGAAATAGGTAATTGGTGGTCTTCTATAAATCATAGTAATAGTCCAATTACTAGAGTCTTTAGAGTAACAGATGTACCAGATACAGTACTCCAAGCCTTAACTGTCAATTCTGTAAGCCTATGATCAGATGTAATAGTTATAGCTTCTTTCCATGTAATATCATAAGCATAGTCTCCAGTAGTAGTAGCTGTATGCTTAGCAATAGGACCATGCATATAGCCAGTTTCATCTCTAATATAGAGCTCTGCAGTTACTTCTTCTCCTGAAGCGAATGTACCTTCAAATCTAAATACTGCAGCTAGAGGAAGTATACATGTCCAACCAGAAGGTAGAGAATATATATCTGTTAATTCTTCAGATCCCTCTGTTCCTATACCACATTCTACCCAGTCAGTAGCAAAAGTATTAGCTGATAAATGAGCTAATCTCCTACTATTCTCATCTTGATCTACTAACCATAGAAAATTATTCGCATTTCTTAGCTTCATTGTAACATTTGTTTTTGTATCCTTTAGTTGCAATTCTGGTTCTGCTTCTTCTACGTATATTCTATTTGAATAAATTCTAGTTACCATATTACTAATTCACCATCTTCATCTATAATTACTTGAGTTGTAACCGTAAGGCTACTTATCACAGCATAGTAAGTACTACCTCCTATAACCCAATACTCATCAGTAGCTTGAGTGTAATCTTTAGGAGCAATTGGTTTAGCATATACTTCTGCAGTAACAGGCTTAAGTATCTCATCTACATCTAAAGGAGTATCTACTCCAGTTACTCCTACTTTACATCCTTCAGCTATACTCTTTACATCAGTAGGTAAATTAATAGAAGTACTAGCTATATTAACATCAGGCTTCTTTTCTATTTCAGTTACTTTTACCTTAGGATATATCTCTGCCATTGGCTATTCACTTTGCTTTTTCACTAACTATTCCGTATTTCCTTACCTTATTACCAATTGCAATAAATGCCTTATATGGCTCCTTATTCTCTATTAATTTTATAGCTTTACTAACATCCAATTTTATTAATCTAGGGTATTTAGTACGCTTCTCCATAGGTCTATATTCTGCTATTCCATTCAAATAATGGGTTATATATATAGGAACAGTGTTTGGATTATATACTTCTACCCACCAGAAATAAGGCTCAGCTTCATCATACCATACCATTAAGCCAGCTCCTAATCTACCATCTATTTCTCCATAGCCATACTCTCTTACTTCACCAGTCATCCATAATTCTCCATCAATTAGCTTACCTACTCCATGGGATACTTTTATTAGGGAATTATTATCTGCAGTTACTTTAGAATCTGTTATTAACCATGACCAATTAGGAACACCTACAGCTACTCCAGGTTGTCCTTCAGGTACTTCTTCAGCATTCCAGTAGATAAATATTATACTACTATCAGCTTCTATAGATAACTCAAAATAACCCCATAATCTTTCCTGGTATGGAGAAATAGTTTGAACTGGTCTATACTTAGCTATCCACCAATCAGGTAGTGTCTTAACCATATTAGCCTAAATATTCCTTAGCTAATTTTCCTATATAATATAATTTCTTAATCTCTAATGGAGTTAAGGCTCTGTTGTAGATGCGGACTTCGTCGATAATTCCATGCCAACGATTAGTCCCTACATCTATTGGCTTTGTCAGCTTATTTATCTCATTTATTGGAAGGTCTGTTATCTCTCCGACCAGCTCTCCATTCACGTAAATTCTCATGAACTCTGGAAGTTTGGCGGTAGCCACAGCATAATACCATTTGTTAAGCTCTGGAGTAAAAGCTTTCAATTCTCTGGCTGTCGTTCCATCGGCGATGTAAAAGTAGAACTTTTCAGTAGAATGGACTGCAAACAGGAAAGAACCTGTCTCTGGATCCCAGTAACCTCTTTGAACAATGGATTTTATGCCACTAGATGGGAAAGAGTAAATGTTTACCCATGCTGCTATTGTTATTTCGTTAACTAAACTGTCAAATATCTCACTATAAGAAACCTTTACATAATCATCCACTCCATCAAATGATAATGCATATCCAAACTTCCCTTTTACCCAAGTAGCTCCATATATAGTTCCATCATTCTTATACTCAGATTGATCATATGCCTTATTCCCTCTTCCTTCATCAAATGGTAAATATAATACTGGCTTACTTGGCCAAATATATCCCATAATTATATCTCCTTTATTTCACATGGCTTAGTAGGTTCTTCATCATGATAGCAATAGTGAATATAGAACTTATCAAACTTATCCTTATATTTCTCTTTTAATTCATAAGCTTCCTCTTCTGATTTTATTTCTATTCTTATCATTTCTTGAGGAATTCCCTTCTCTATTTCTTCCTCACTTTGTTCTTTATAAGCTTCAAAGTATAGCCTCATTCTAATTCTCCTTCAAAATGATAGTATACCCACTTAGTTTCATTAGGATTGGTATTCTCATATACTAGTACTATTTCTGTATTAGCTGGATATTTATCATCTGTTTCTGCTATTACCCAATTCCCATCTCCTGAATAAAATCCTTCAGTAGGTCTTATAGTTATATTTCCCCATCTTACCCTAATCCTTAAGTCAAATCCAGTTCCTACTGGAAAATATAATTTTACTTTACTGCAAGTAAGTGTTCTAAGTTCTTGAACTTTATAAATAGTATATTCTCCACTCGCTCCAGGACTTACTTCTAA
>Ga0190310_1000717_pt1 | contig 10793 bp, 9 predicted proteins | sample 48700778_MG_FD_165059 | JGI IMG/M metagenome (GOLD analysis project Ga0190310, IMG submission 165059) | Hydrothermal vent sediment bacterial communities from Southern Trench, Guaymas Basin, Mexico - 4870-07-7-8_MG | ecosystem: Environmental > Aquatic > Marine > Hydrothermal vents > Sediment ... | reverse complement strand
CCCTTATCCCGCCCGCGGCCGCTACCGGCATCCTAGATCTCGTGGCCAGCTTCTCGATTAGGTCTATGAAGTCTATCGCCCTCAACCCGCCCCTCTGCCTACTATACCCTATGTGGTAGACTAGGGCGTCCACTCCAAGCTCGGCGAATTTCTCGACGTGTTCGAGGGGGTTTGGTAGATCCATTAAGTCCACCATGACCTTGAGCCCAAACTCTCCACACGCCTCGACCACGTCCCGGATCGTCTCGGTCGCCGAGGTCCCTAGGACGGTCACCATGTTCGCCCCGGCTCTCGCGGCGAGCTCGGACTCCAATCTCCCGGCGTCGGTTATCTTAAGGTCTGCAACTATGAATCTGTCCGGGAAGAGTTCTCTAAGCCTCTTGACCGCCCTAATCCCCTCGGACTTTATCAGCGGGGTTCCGGCCTCAAGCCATAGATCGCCGATCCCCGAGACCCTCTCAGCGACCTTAACGGCCTCGTCGAGGGATGTGAAGTCCAGTGCGATCTGGAGGATTGGCCAGCTACCCCAGCTCATCCAAGCTCCTCCTGAGATGATCCCAAGACCTCTATCACCGTGTCCGATCCCAAGTTTATCTCAGGCTCGTTAAATATGTTGAGCCTTATGTCAACCCACTTCAACCTAATCCTAGATCCCTCTGAGACCCTATCCAACTCCTCGGCCTTATCCCTCCACGCCACCCCCTGAACCGCCGCCTCGCCCTCCTTTATCCAGAAGCCGAGCTTCTTGGCCTCGCCGAACCTCGTTTTAACGCTGATGGGCTGGGTCTTCGTATACAGTATCCCCTCGACGATCACATCCCTCTCATCGACCCTCTCGCCCGAGACGATCTCCCTGAGGTGGATCGATCGGTCTGGAACCTCAACCACCCTCTCCGGCCTCACCACCTCGACGGCCCCGGCCTTGCATAGAAACCTAGTCCTACCTCTCCTAATCTCCTGAGCCGCCTCCTTGATTAGGATGTGGTCGCCCGGCCTAACATTCAATTTCTCGGGGACCATCACCCTGATTATCTTCTCACCATCGGTTGAGATTAGCCTCAATCCCGCAGCGGTCTCGACCACGTCTAAAACCCTTAGAACCAGATCCCTAACCATTCTTCCAGCGACCCTCTCAAGGGCTTCGGGGGAGGGCTTCTCCCTAAACGCAACTATGCTTCTGGGGGTTAGGGATAGCCGTCCATCGTCGACCCTCACATCGGTCAAGTATATGGTCTCGCCTGGCTTGAGGTCTCCGAGCTCCTCCGCCTTCTCGCGCCAGACGGTTAGCCTAGCCTCGCCCTCATCATCTATCAGGAGTATCTCTCTCATGGTCGCTTCGCCGAATCTCGTCTTAACCCTCCGCTCGGCCCCTATCTCCAAGACCGTCGCCTTGATGTCGTAGACTCCCCGACCCCTCTCCAAGGCAGCTCCAAGATCCATGAAGTAGCTCTCAGGCTTAGGCGCCCCGGGCTCGGGCTCAAGCCTCATCAACATCCCATTCCTGCCCACGTGGATCTCCGGCTCGCCGGTCTCGATCCTCTCCCTAGTGTATCCATGGATTATCGCGGCCAGGTCTCCTACCCCCAGGCCCAGCCTCTCGGCCTCCTCAGCCCTCTCATCCCATAGGATCACGTTCACGGAGCCGCTTCTATCCCCGAGCTTCAACCTCATGAGCTTATGATCCCTCACCTCGATCAGCCTATCTATCGCGTAGATCACCCCCCTGACCGAGACATCATTCAATCCCGGAACCAGGTCTCCTATCCTCGTATACGCCCTTTGGCCACGGGCTTCCTCCCCCGACTCCTTGAACGCTCCAAGCTCCTCGGCGACCAGGAGTAGTGCTCCAACCCTATTCAACAGGCTCGACTCCCTGAGCTTCGACTCGACTAGGGCTTCAACCTCCTCCCTGCTAAGCTCCGGGAACCTGGCCAAGACCCTCTCCATAAGCTTCTCATACTCCTCACCCTGCTCGGCCAAATCCTATCACGCCCTCATCCACACTAGAATATCTCGAAACCTACTTAAGACCTTCTCCAAACGATCTCCACGACCCCATCCCTATAGTTTAGGTGGCGTGCGAGGATGTAGAGGAGCGTCGACAGCCTATTCAAGTACGCCATCGTGATAGGATTCACCTCAAACCTCCTAGAGAGCGAGACGAGCCTGCGCTCAGCCCTCCTGGCCACAGCCCTGGCGAGATGGAGGATCGAGGCGGCCGCGGTTCCGCCTGGATAGATGAATCCATCAAGCCTCGGAAGCCTAGACTCATATCTCTCGACGTTCTCCTCTAGGAACTTGAGATGCTCCTCCCCAATCTCCCAGCCACGATCCTCGTCCTTGAGGGATGAGATCTCCGCCCCTATCAGGAATAGGTGTCCCTGAATCTTTAGGAGGATCTTTGAGACATCATCTTCGCCCATCATCGATCTCGCGACGCCTATGATCGAGGAAAGCTCATCTATGGTCCCGCACGCCTCCAATCTCTCGTCATCCTTCCAGACCCTCAGCCCAGATCTTAGGATGGTCTCTCCCCGATCCCCTCTCCCATAGCTCGCCATAATCCTTCCACATAATCCACGGGTCGATCGCTCTTTAATCTTCAACCCTGACTATCTCGGCCCTGAACCTCGTCTTGAGGGAATCTGGATGGCTTGAGACCACATGCCTCCAGAACTCCGTGTAGCTCTCGAAGCGTTCACCACATATCGGACACTTAACGAGAAATCTTCCCAAGATCTCTCATGGAGACTTATACGGCGAGGATTAAAAGGGTTACCGACGCTCCACCTCAGACTCCAGCTCGCTCCTCTTCAATCCCCTGAGGAAGAACCTCCTCTCAACCCTCTCAGCCCCGAAGACCTCGATCAAATACCTCTCAACCACTCCAGGGTCGAATTCCTTACATGAGTACACGTCTATTGAGGCGAAGCCCGTTCTTAGGTCTGTGTGGATCGAGAGATGGCTCTCAGCGACTATCACGAACCCCGATATTCCTTCGCCGCTCGGGCTATTATCCTCCCCAGAGTAGTAGGTTATCACGGGCTCGGTTATCATCCTGAGCCTCAGGATCCTTGAGAGTTCCTCGAAGACTCTCCTCACTAAACCCTTATCGGCCAGAGCCTCAGGCCTACATCCATACAGGTCGAGCATTAGGTGATGCCAAGCCATCTCAATCACAGGCATATCAACTCCCTATTAAATCGATCGGCTTAGAGGGCGCTCCGAAATCGATAGAGACCTGTGGATGGAGGCTCTCAAGGCCATAGCTTGAGGATGAATCTTAGGAATATGTAGAGGTTTGCTAAGGCTAGGTGTATTAGGGCTGCGATCGCCCCTATCTTGAAGAATCTCCTAAAAAATCCCTTACATCCACTCCTCTCCAAGATTCCCAAGGCGACTATGTTGCTCGGAGATCCTATCGGAGTGAGGTTCCCCCCAAGATTCGCCCCGAAGACCAGTCCCCATATAAGTGGCTGAGCTAATTGCTTGGCATGCATTATGATCGCCTGCGTCACGGGTATGAATGTCATCGTCAGCGGGATGTTGTCTATGAAGGCGGACGCGAATCCCGTGAGCCAGGTGAAGATCGTGGCTAAGAGGATTTGGTTTGGGCATGCTGAGGTAATGCTATTCGCTATGAGCTTCAATAAACCGACCTTATTTAATCCTCCAACCACTATGAAGAATCCCGTGAGGAATAGGAGCGTGGGCCAATCCAATCGCTTAAAGATCTCGCCGACATCCATCTTCGTTAAGACCATTATCGCTATGGCGCTTCCCAGAACTATGAACTCCATCCCAACCATAAGCTTCTCGTGAAACGTAAGAGCAACCATCGTCGCTATAAAGATGATTGTCGACAGCTCGAAGGACTTCCTATCCTTCACCGCCGTCCATGGATCATATCTAACCTCGGAGGGGAGAGGATGGCCCTCCTTTGGAGTCAGATATTTGACGAAAAAAGCTAGGGTGACTAGGGCTAGGATCGGGGCGAGCGGGGCGGAGACCTCCGCAAACCTCGTAAATGTTATGTTGAAGGCATGTCCAACGAGTATGTTTGGAATGGAGCTTATTAACAGCATTATCCCCCCGATGTTCGTGAAGATGGCGGATGCTATTATGTAGGGCGTTGGATCGATCTTAAGCTCCTTTGAGATCGTGATTATCAGGGAGCCGATGATAAGCATCGCGGGAATATTGTCTATTATGGCCGCGAAGAGCATCGAGAGGATACAGAATATTATCATGTATCCCGTCGGGCTTCTCGTCAAGTTTATCAGGGCTATTCCTATGAATCTGAATAAGCCCACCTCCCTAAGCACCTCGAACAGTATAAACAAGCCCAGAATGAAGAGGATCACGTGGAGATCTAGGAATCCCAAGATCTCCTCATATCTGAACACGCGGTAAAGTAGTCCGAAGACGGTTATCAGTAACGCTCCTAGGATCGCTGCCAAGGATCTGTGAACCGCTTCCGTGAATATCAGCAAGATTATGAGCAAGAATATCAGCGCGAAGATCATCTCAACCGTCATCACTCAGCCACCCTCCTAATTCTCGAAGCTATCATATCGGCCAGCCTCTTAAGCCAAGTTTTTCCAACGAGGTATAGGGTTCTTGCGAAATCGTAGATCAGGACGAGTATCAGGGCCGTGAATACTATCCTCACGAGGAGAGATGCCCATGAAGGAATGGATATTAACATGTTGAGAACTTGCATCAAGGCGGCGTAGGCGAGGAATAATCCTATTATCCAGACTAGATCCATCCCAGCCCTCTTGAGCTTCGACCTCTTCTCCGCGATCCCGAACTTTGAGATGAGCGAGTCAACAGCCCTATCGAAAACCACTTTCAGATCCCTTAGAATGTAGTAGCCGTAGTAGATTATGAAGAGGAGGGAGCACACATTTAGAACTTCTCTAATTCTGACCAAGATGAACTCGGTCTTTAATATCGTTACGTCCAGCGGTATTAGGATCGGGATTATGAAGTAGATTATGGCCAAGGCGACTAGGAGCTTGACCGAGTTCACGATTATCGATAAAATCAGCTCCTCTATACTCTTGCCTTCCATGACTTCTAAGGATCTTGATATGAGACTCGGGTATAAGTCTATCCCAGATCGATTGGATTAGATGATCACTCCAAGACCGCCTCCGCCTCGGTTGGAACCGCCTCATAGAGTTTTGATAGGAGGAGGGATGAGGTTAGGGATGTTAGGATCACCATCCCGATGATCTCCATGTAGATTGCATCCGAGATTATCTTCGATGTGAGGGCTATCGAAGCTATAACTATATTGAGTTCGCCCCTTGGAACCATTCCAACCCCAACCCTGATTCCCTTAGAGATATCTCTGAGCTTTAGGATGGATGTTGAGAAGCTTCCAGCGAACTTCAGGGAGAACGCTATCGCGGTCAAGATCAGCGTCCCAAACAGTATCTGATCGTTGAATAGGGTGAGATTCATCTTCGCGCCCATAACCGTGAAGAAGATTGGACTGAAGATCTGATTTATGTGCCTGATGAACTCCTTAATCCTGGCCAAAGCCTTGGACTCGGCGACCGCCATCCCGGCGGCGTAGGAGCCTATCACGGGCGAGAGGCCAAGAGCTCCGGCGAGAGCTGCCATTATGAAGGCGGATCCTATCGCCGCGGCTTCAACGGCTCCCTCGGCCTTCAGCATGGTCATCTGCTCTATCATCCTCGGGAGTATGTAGGCGGAGACCATCAGCATCAGACCCCAGATTATGAAGAATATTATCGCGGTTCTGGCGGCGGCGTAAACGTCTAAGACCACGGCGCCCTTAACTGTCAGGGATGATATCACGGCCAAGATTATCACGCTCAGGACATCATCTATTACGGCGGCGTTTATGAGGAGTGTTCCCTCATCGGTTGTGAGGGCGTGGAAGTCCTCCAAGATCCTCACGCTCACAGCCAAGCTCGTGGCGACGAGGGATGCGGCCACCACTAGGGCGACGGGCTGTGGGTAGCCGAGGTAAATGAAGATCTGGTATCCAACTATGAATGATAGCATGGATTCGGTGAAGGCCACGAGGAATGCCCATCCGCCAGCCTTCCTCAGGCTAGCCAACCCCATCTCCAACCCAGCCGAGAAGAGGATCATTATGACGCCTATCTCCGCGAATGCATCTACATAGTCGTTTAGGACTACCAGTGGCTCCCCGAAGATCCTTATCCCGGTTCCGAGGGCGTATGGTCCAAAGATTATTCCGGCGAAAAGCTCGCCTATGACGGATGGAAGCCTAACCCTCGAGAAGATGCTCGCGAAGATCTTAGCGAAGAATATGAGGACGCTTATCGTCACTATCGCCCGCATGATCGGATCCATCCCGCTTATCACCGCCTCGGCCGCCATCCACGAACCTCCCCTTCTCAGATCGTCTTAACGAGAGGGGTATTCCCATGGTTTTCTCTGTTGGGCGATCTTTTAGGGATTAAGCTTTTCAAGGCCCGAAATCCCTAATAGGGCTGAGTTGGGGGTAAGGGCCGTAATCTTCGACATAGATGGAACCCTCTACTACTCCGCAGGCTATTTAAGGCATCTAACGGGAGCCGTTATAGAGGCATTGGCGGAGCTCATGGAAGTGGATCTGAGGGAGGCCGAGCTGATATTCCGCTCCGTTAAGAATCGGGTTAGGACGATCAGCATGGGGTTGAAGCTCCTCGGGATAGATAGGCGTAGATTCTATGAGGTGGTCGTTGAGAGGGTTGAGCCATGCAAGTATATCAGGCCGAGGCCTGAGCTCAGGGAGCTGCTATCCCATCTAAGGGCCAGGGACATCAAGGTTGGATGCCACACGAATTCTAGTAGGAGGCTCGCTGAGATGGTCTTGAGATGCCTTGGGTTGGGCTTTGAGGACTTCGACCTGGTGATCACGTGCGATGACGCCGAGCCGAAGCCCTCGGAGGATGGATACCTAGCGGCCATGAAGATCCTCGGATTGAGGCCGGAGGAGATACTCTATGTCGGGGATAGGTGGGAGGTTGAGGTAGAGCCCGCGAAGAGGCTTGGGATGAGGACCGCCCTAGTCTCCCCAAAACCACGTGGAGACCCGGACATCCATCTCGGGGATGTCATGGAGCTGCTCGATAGATTGGATGAGCTCGACTGCTGAGATCCTCAAAGCATCCTCATGACGAACTTACAGCAATCATCTCCAGCCGCCTCGCACTTAACCTCCTCAACCCTCCACCTCTTGCCCGTGTGCTCGTTTAGGAAGCCCGCCAAGACGCCTCTAATGTTATGGCATTGGGGGGTCGTATACCGCTTCCTTAAACAGGATGCCTCGATCCCATCGAGTATCTCCAGCTCGATCACCTCATCCCTCTTATTGATGGACTTGAGCCTACATATTCCGAGAGATCTCATGATGTGGCTCAGCAGCTTCAGGGACTCCACGACGGTCTTTCCGGCCAATAATGTGCGGATCGCCGAGAATATCTCCCTCCCGATATCCAACCCAATTAGGTAGAGGAATGCGGCGGCCCCACCCTCCCCAAGCTTCTCCCTAACCCCATTCAAGAATCCTTCCAGAATCGACCTCGTTATGATCACCCCTCTCTCGCCCATGATCACGTATGGAAAGAGGACGTTCAGGGCGAGCCTCTCATCCGGCTGCCTAACTATCAAGACCTCCCCAGCCCTCCCAAGCCCCTCGACCCTAGAGGCTATATCCTCCTCCTTTCCGGGTGGGCAGTCCACGATATAGAGGATGTCTATGATCTCTCCGGCCGGATTCGACGGCCTCATGATCATTATCCTCCCGCCGCCCGCGGTTATGGCTCTGGTGATCGCTCGGATGTTCTCAGGTTTATTCTCAACTCCTCTAACCAGGATCGTGGCCAACCTCTTATCTGGGAAGTATTGTATTCTGAGGCTTTGAAGGGGATCGGTTCTACCGAGCTCCATGAGATCCACATACCTCACCATAATCTCCCCAGAATCATCGTAAAAGACCGCCTAAAAATCGTTAAAATCTCGAATTTCATCGAGAAAGCTCATGATCCAAGATAGTAGTATTCTCCAACCTGTTTTTGGAGTCTGTCGAGCTTCGATCCGGGCTTATTCGCCCTAGGCCTCTTGGTCTCCGCGTCCCGTCTAAAAGTTATCCCCATCTCCCTCAAGAATTGATTGAATCCGCTTCTAAGATCTGTCGGCGGATTCGCGACGCCGCTCCTCCCAGGCTCCCCAGAGAACACCATGAGCCTGGTTGAGGCGAAGTCTAAGACCATCAAGTCGTGGTCGACGAGGAATATGTATGCCCTCCTATCCCTCGCGATCCTCTTGATAACCTTCGTTATCAAATATCTCTCCTCCACATCGAGGTATGCGCTTGGCTCATCAAGCAGGTAGATCTCCGCATCCCTCGACAGCGCCTCGGCTATCGAGACCTTCTGAAGCTCTCCACCGCTGAGCTCCATCAGGTTCTTATCCATCAATCCGTCTAGGGAGAGGGGTTCTATTATCTCACCCCTATAGATCTCGGACTCGAATCTCTTTCCAGCCGCCTCCCTCAAGACTTCCTCGACGACCGCGTCCCTGGGCTCGGGGTATTGGGGCTTATAGCTTATCGACTGAAACTTGAGCTCATATCCCTCATCGCTTCGCTCGATTCCTGCGAGGAGCTTGATGAAGGTGGTCTTACCTATCCCATTTGGGCCGAGGATCCCTACAACCTCCCCTGGGTAAACCTCTCCCTCGCGAACCTCCAGGCTGAAGCCCTCATAGCTCTTCCTCATCTCCGGCCAATATAGCGGCGTCCCACCCTCAGCCTCCTCAACCCTCGAAGGAGGCCTCGCGTGAAAGGTTATCCTCTCAGACCTGAACCTCACGTTCTCCGACGGTATGTATCCGTTTAGGAAGATGTTTATCCCCTCCCTCACGCTGAATGGCCCCGAGACAACCCCGAAGACCCCCGGCCTACCATAGAAGACGAAGATCTTGTCCGAGAGGTAGTCGAGGACTGCGAGGTCGTGGTCGCATACGAGGATCCTCCTACCATCCCCTATCATGGATCTTACAGCAGAGGCCATCCTAAACCTCTGCCTGATATCCAGGAAGCTCGACGGCTCATCTATCAGGAAGGTGTTCGCGTCTCTTGAGAGGCAAGCGGCTAGCGCCAGTCTCTGAAGCTCTCCGCCGCTCAGCGCGGAGACATCTCTGTCAAGTAGATGCCTTAGCTCGAACAATTCGACAACCTTGTCGAAGTTTTCTCCGGCAACCCTCCTCAGGATCTCCCCAACCTTTCCCCTCACAACCCTCGGAATCTTGTCTATGTATTGTGGCTTGTAGCTGACCTTGATCTCGTTCTTCGAGAGCTGGATGAGATATTCTTGGAGAAGCGATCCCCTGAAGTATCTCGCAACCTCCTCAAGCCTGGGTTCTCCATCGAGTTTGCCGAGATTCGGCTTAAGCTGGCCTGAGAGGATCTTTATCGCCGTCGTCTTCCCTATCCCATTCTTCCCGATCAACCCTATAACCGCTCCGGACTCGATGTATGGCAGCCTGTATAATCTGAACGCGTTCACGCCATACTGGTGTATTAGGTCTTTTTCGAGTTCGTGGGGTAGGTTGACTATGGTTATGGCCTTAAACGGGCACTTCGAGGCGCAGATCCCGCAGCCCACGCAAAGGGATTCAACTATAACCGGGTAGCCTTCCTCATCAAATTTAACGACCTCGGCCCTACCGCTGCGAACAAGCGGACAGAAATAATGGCATTCCCTACCGCATTTTTTGGGGTCACATCTATCCCTATCGACGATCGCTATTCTCAGCGATGGTGGCCTACTCAAGGAGTATCCGTCGTTCTGGAGATGTCGGATGTTTATTAAAGTATTATCTTGCTGAGATCGGAGATTCTCATCGGGGCTGAGAGGATTCCATCGCGAACCGAAGGGACGTGCGAGGCCAAGACCGGCTACGGCTTGCCGCAAACATCCCCCGATCACGGTTAATGAGACCTTCATCCGCGGACAATCCAACGCCCTTGATGGGCTGAACCTTTATTAGAGCGGTCTTAACCAACTACCCAAGGTGGGGACTTCGGTCCGAATATCTGTTCCCGAGGCCGCTTGGGCGGATTCTAGGGAGAGGTCTTTGGAGTTCCCACCAGGCTGGAGGGTCAAGGTCTATCCCATGAAGGGCTACGGCGCAAAGCCCATCGACAGAAAGGATGTAGTCAGGGCCCTCAGAAACCCCATAGGCTCAAAACCCCTTAGAAGGCTCGCCGAGGGGAAGGAGGAGGCCGTGATAGTCTTCGACGACCACACCAGGCCTACGAGGGCGGGGCCGATAGCGGAGGCGATCTTAGAGGAGCTCAGGCTCTCGGGGATCGGGAGGGATCACGTTAGGTTGATAGCCGCGACCGGAGCCCACGGCGCGATGGATCGCGTAGACTTCTCGAAGAAGCTCGGTGAGAGGATCTTAGAAGAGTATCCCGTTTATAATCACAATCCATTCCATGGATGCGAGCGTATCGGGGAGACGAGCCGGGGGACGCCGATCGAGGTAAATGGGGAGTATCTCTCATGCGACCTCAAGATAGCGATAGGATGCATAGTACCCCACCCCATGTTCGGGTTCGGAGGAGGATGCAAGATCATGCTTCCGGGATTGGCCTCCATCGACGCGATAAGTCATAATCACGGAACCGTCGGAGGCTACGTTGGGGGAGGCAGGCCGCATCGATCCACCGGGTGGGGAAGGGTTCGGGGAAACGTCCTGCTCGAGGACGCGGAAGAGTTCGCCAAAGCCTCCCACCT
>Ga0190310_1000715_pt1 | contig 10804 bp, 18 predicted proteins | sample 48700778_MG_FD_165059 | JGI IMG/M metagenome (GOLD analysis project Ga0190310, IMG submission 165059) | Hydrothermal vent sediment bacterial communities from Southern Trench, Guaymas Basin, Mexico - 4870-07-7-8_MG | ecosystem: Environmental > Aquatic > Marine > Hydrothermal vents > Sediment ... | reverse complement strand
AACTTTAGCAAAGGAGAAAGAGAGAAAACACTAAAAGTGGAAGGAAAGGTGGGAGAGGAGAGGTGGAAAGTTCAAGAGTTTTCCACTCTAACCCCTAAACACTAACTTCCACCCTCTCAACTCTCCACTCTCCTTTAGTTTTTGCAGTATCTCAAACGCCTTTACATCATACACCAGTAATCTTCTCTTCCCTTTCTTCACCTGCTTCTTTGAGAATGACCATGCATACACTTGCCAATCCTTGTTTGGTGGCTTGCACAGTATCAGTTCAGAATGCTTTGTCCTTCCAACATCCTTTATTCTGAATTTCCATCGCTTCCTCACCTTTGGTGATGCCCTGTGATACCTCTTCCACCACTCACCAACATGCACCACCACTCTGTTTGCTGTTTCTTTGACTTTTGGCATTTTTCACCTCTTTCTCCTTCTTTTACTCCTCTTCTTCCTTCTTCCTTCACTTTTTGCCTTCTTTGCAGCATCTATTGCAACTGATAGCAACTCACGCTCCCTCTTTGTCAGTTTCTTGCCTTTTGCGATTTTGCTCATTAGTTTGCCGAGTAGGTCTTTGCTTTTCTTTGTTGACATTATTTTACTCACCTTACAACACATTCATCAAAGTTGGCTCCACTTCACTCTTCCTTGTGTGAATTCTCACATTCCTTGCATCTCCAGGCAACTCCACAAACTTTGTCACTTCCACTATTGCTCTCCTCACCTTATATCTTTTCCCTTCTCTATGTGCTGTAAATGCCCTTCTTGGATTTTCATAGACAATCTTTAGTCCATGCACTTTCCTTCCATACCTATTTGTGAATGTGCCTCTCTCCACTCTCACCACTGTCCCTGGAACATACACTCTCTTCACATGTGGCTTCCACCGCACTTTTCCACCTCTCACTCTGTCTCTGCTCTCATAGTAGATGTAGAGAGTTTTTGTTTTGCCTCTGTATTTTGCTGTTGTTGGACGGTATTTTAGTGCCACCTCACAACATCACCTCCTTTTCCTTCTTTTGTTCCCACCTCTCTTCTTACCTCCCTTCCTTTTTGATACCTTATGCTTTTGAGTTTGCTTCTTTCCCTTTCCACCTCCTTTCTTTCTTCTCTTTGGCTTTGATGGTGATGCCTGTCTCTTCTCTCTCTTTCCTCTACCATCTTTCTTTTCCTCTTTACGCTCCTCTACCTCCTTCTCCTTTTGCTCTATTTGCTTCTGCTTCTCCTTTCTCTTCTCTTCCAACTTCTTCAGTCCCTGTGCAAGCAATCTTCCGAGTGATGCCCAACCTTGACTTGCTTTCTCCTCCATGCTTACCATACTTTCCACCCTCCAGCAATCTTTTCAAGGTATCTCAATATCAAATCCCATATTGCATCACATTCACTAAATCTTTCTTGATACTGTTGGCTCTTTATTCACCTTCTTCACTACTGCCTTTGTGTATCTAATTGCTGTGTTGATGTTATCTGCTCCTCTGATGGCATAGGCAATTGCAAGCCTTGCATCCTTCTCTGTTGGGAAGATTTCACCAGGAAACATGTTTCTGCCACTTAACACTACCATATATCCTTCTTTCTTGCTTTTCCTTCTTTTGCTTCCTGTCTTTTTACTTCTTACACTTCTTCTCACCATAAAAACATTCACCTCTTCCTCTTTCTTGATTTCTTTCTTGGTGTGATACTCTCTTTATATCTCCGTCCACCAATTCCCAATTCTTCTAATCGCTTGTTTGCCACTCTCGCAGTTTTTGCATACTCCTCTCTTGCCGCTTTCCGCATTTGCCTTATTTTCCCTCTGAAAGCCTCCTTCCATCGTGGTGTGAAGGTGAGAATGTAAAGGTAGAGTGAGCGACGCAACAAATCATTAATCATCGCCCTTGTTGTTGCTTCTGTCTTTATCTGCTCTCTGATGTGGCAGTTGATTGCTCTTATATCACTCACTCCTTTCACATATCCATACTCATGCCACTCTTCTTTGCGAAGTATAGGACATTTTGTCCTTCCCACTAAACTCACCTCCTTCTCTTGAGATACTCTCGCTCCTTTCGTGTTAGTCGCACTCCTCTTGCCACTTTACTCATTATCTCACTTAATTTTGTTCTTCTTTTTCCACCTTTTCTCCTTCTCCTTCTTGCCATTTTATATCACCCCTATTTCGGTAGTTTCCCCTCTTTTTGCAATTTTGTAATCTCTTCCTCAATTATTCGCTGCAACTCACGAATTCTCTTCCTCTCCTCTTTTGTTGCGTGTCTCCACCAGAATAAGTCATCATATCCAACTCTCTTCACAATTCGCTTGTGTATGTTATTCAGTGCTTTTTGTGCTCGTAGCAGTCTGCTTCTCCTCCTTCTCGCCTTTCTTACCGCCTCTTTCCAAGGGTCACTACTACTTTTCCTCCCACGCTTTCTCACCATATCTCATCACCTCCTTTTCCTTCTTTTACTGCCAGCATTATTGCTGGACTTTGATTTTGGTGAGATGAGATAACGCTTGCACAGAGGACATTCCTTCGGATGCTCTACTCTTGCATACCACTTATATCCGCAGAACCGACATCTCACCTTCTTTTTCACAGCCATCTCTCCTCTCACACCCTTTCACGCTTATTATTAATAATATTTTCGTCAAAGGTTGAAAAATCAAACTTCCTTCATCATCGTATCACTTCAGCAAATCCCTCACAGGAATTCCCATCTTTCTGTCCAATACTTCAATTGTTTTCTGCATGCCTTTCACAAGATTACCTCTACCTCTTCTCCATCTGAACACAACTTTTCCACTCTTGTCATCTACAATCACGATTTCTACCGAGTATGGCACTCTCACTCGTTCCAATATCTCCTTCACTTCCTCCTCAATTCTCTCCTCTTCACACATTCACATCACCTCCACTAATTACCTTTTGCTCTCTTTCAAGGAATGCAATACCAGCACAGGAGAAGGAGAGGATGAGAAGAATGATTGCACTTCTGAAGGAGTATTGTAGGAAGAGCATGATGCTCTTGAAACCTATGACAAATGCAAGTGCCAGTGCTGTTACCACTATCACTCTCTCCTTCTTCATCTCACCCTCACCAACGACAAGAAAACTCCGATAGCCATCGCCAGTATCACCACCAACGCAAGGTATGGTAGAAATGAGGTGAGTGTTGGAATGATTGATGAGGTATTTCCGAGTGATGTATCTACTTGTGGCTCTACTGGAATTTCGCTCCATGCTATTGAGAGTGTGAATACTGCCACCACTACGAACATCAAAATCAGAATGGCAGAGACAAAGCCAATTCCTTTACTCATATTCCACCACCTCCTTCTCTCCACTCATTCCAGAAATCCTCCTCCCATTTTGGTCTCTTTCTGATTGTTGATGTGAGCATCCTCAACACTTCCACTAACATTAGTGCAAAGGTGAAGAAGAATGCGAACAGCAGAAGATATGAGAGTGGTGATGCATAATAAATGGAGTATTTGTAGGTGAATGCTGTGAAGAGGAGGGTGAAGATTGATGCAATTATTCTTGTTGTAGAGGTTGTTGCAAAGACAATCATCAGTAGTGAGAAGGTAATAAGAAGCAGTATCATGAAGAATGAGAATGGTGGAAGCGTCTGTGCAATATCTACTGCATAATCACTCTCATTTGAGGCATTCACCACTTTTATCATGTGCATCTCATTCTCGTTGATATTGCTCAACAGATACTCCCCTATGCAAGATGCATTTATCATAACTGTTTCGCCATCTACACTTACATTCACGGTTGCGTTTGGATTGGTGCAGTTCCATTTCCAGAGGATATAGGTAGAGCCTAATTCATGCTCAATAACTATTGCTTGTGTTGGCGGTATTATCAGAATGCTGAAAAGAAACAGAAGCAAAAGCAATTTTTTCATTCTCTACCACCTCCCCTTACCACAAAGAATGCAATTGCAAGCAATACAATTCCGAATCCGAAGCCAAGCACAAGTCCCTCTCCCATATCACTCTTTCCTTTTCTCCCCTCTTCTACCATCTCAATTACATATATCTTCTTGAGTGAGACTTGCCAATCAATTGCTTTTGTCGGTGTGAATTGCATGGTGTATGTTTCATATCCTTCCTTCTCAATAACAAGTGTATGCGGTGAGAAATCCACTAAAGTATTTCCATGTGACCGGTCGTAATATCCTCTCGTTATAATTTGCTCTGGAATTTGCCCATCTGCATCTGTTGTATTTTCAAGCACCAAATTTCCACTCTTATTATATACTTTCACCTTTGCACCATTAATTGGATTTCCACCTTCATCCACAACCTTTAGATTGAATGAATACTGGCGATATATTTTTCCTCTACTCCCATACTTCCACATGATTTTCCATTTACAATTTACATTAATTGCATATAAATCTGCTCCAGGCTGTGTTCCATAGGTGACAAAACTATATTCTTCCCCCACCATCTTGTAATCTCTGATTGTTACAGGATTGCGGAGGTAATATAGATATAAACCTATTTCACAATCTGTAAGCCTAATATCTCTTGAATTTACTGTTGTAAATCTTGGACCTGACCCTGTTTGCCAATTCGTCCGGTAAAAATCCACCTTTGCTGGTCCTCCAAAAGTAGTAACACCAATTATGTTGCAATTCCAGATTTTATGAAGTTGTGTTGATTTTGGTAACGAAAATCGTGTTCCTGAAGGTGCCGAAATAGTGGTTGAATATAGTTCAATTGCTCCTTCATCACTAATTGTTAGGATATACTTATTTGATGAGTTTGTGTAAATAAAACATCCATCCTTTGTTGTTCTATTTGCCTCATCCACTACTGTTCCACACCTAAAATGTCCATTTGCCAAAATACTAATGAAGTTGTCATTAATCGTATGTGAAATTGCCTTGTTCGCATCAACAAGCCAAGTCTCATAAGTTCCATCACCAATTTGCAATTTGCATCTGAATTCATATTGATTATCACCTTGCTTACTCACCACTCCCCATCCGTTTGCAACATCTGCCTGATAAATATCCTCAAATGTGCAAGGAGAACTCTCACTAAATCCTACTATGGTGATAGTGTTTGTTCCATTATCATAAGTGATACTACCCCCCTCACATCCGCCTATGCCAAGCAAAAGGAATGCAAATGCAAGCGCTAATGCAATTTTCCTCATATTATCACCTCCTCGCCTTAATGATTGTGTAAAGAGTGCCTGCAATTGAAATCACCAACAAAATGTATGCGATGTGCTGTGCTGAAGGTGGAAGCAATCCAATCATCGCAACACCACTAATCATTCCCACTATTGAAGGGAGCAACACATCCTCCTGCCTAATCCAGTATGCAAGGAAAATTCCTCCGAAAAACATCGCCCAAAACATATCAGTGAGAAGAGAGGTATAAACGCTTGGGATTGCCTCCCCCAACTTTGAGATGTTCAGGAGATTTCCGCCTTGCATGAGTGTGTTGAATTGTGTTGTGAAGTTCTTTTTCTCTAATTCTGTCTCCTTACTGCAAACAAATTCTATGACATCTGTGCAGTTTCCATCAATATCACATGCTTTGATGTAGTAGGTCTCATTTGGTAGGAGGAATGTTGTTGTGAGTGTGTATGTTCCACTTCCATGAAATTCATAAGCATAAGTGAATTTGTCTGGTGAAGTGCCTATGAAGATATGACCGCTTTTCTCTGTGAAATAGATTTTGACTTGCAAAGTGGAAGAGGAGATGCACTTTATAGCAAAAGGAAGCCTCTCCTCAACACCTATTGTTATTGTAGGTTCAGGATTTATGTATTGACTGATAAAAATCCAATCTGTTTCTGTATCAACATCATCCTGATTTGTAATTTTCATATATTGAGCAATTGTGTTATAGATTGTGTTCGTTTCACCAATCAGATTTCCATCAATATAGATGGCAGAATAGGTTTCACTCCTCACAATCTCCCATGTATGCCAATTTCCATCAGTGTAAGATTGTGCCTCACCAACGATGGTATAACTACCACTACCACTAGATACATCTTGAATATGATTGCAAATGCTTGTAGGGTGATTATCTACACCCCAAAACCACTCCCAAAAGTTATTTCCATCATACTCTACATGAATGATATATCCATCGTAGTTAGAAGTTGGTAAGTTAGTGTATCTAAACCTTACTTTCCATCTCCCGAATGTAGAATTCCAAGAGGTTTTAATTGCCTCATCTGCTTCATCCATTATCAAAACACCATTTGAAACTTCAGATGTTCCAGATACCTGTTCCCAGTTACTTAAATCGTTAAAGTCATCAAAGAATTTGAAAGTAGTAGAGCCATCACTCTCAGTTACAGCATTTAAATTCCCATAGTAGAGGTAGATTGTCTTCTCGCCAATAGGAATTGAAGTTACATTCACCCAAATTTTTGCCTCTTGAGATATTGAATTCCACTCTTCAATCCAATAACTCAACTTTGTTGCATCATCTTCACTCACAAATCTAACATCACTTCCATCTGGCTTGGCTTTAGAGAAGTCAAAATTTGTGCTGTTCAACTGAACAAGCACTTGATAATTACTCAAGGCATTATCACTATGAATTGTGATAGGTCTTCTGTAGTTCCAATCAGCATCCCACCATGCGAGTGCTGGTGATGTGAGGAGGAGAGTGAATGCTAAAGCAATTCCAAGAATGCAAATTCCTTTCCACCAACCTTTTCTTTCCACCATCTCTCCTCACTCCATATACTTCACACTTCTTCCTGATAGGAATTGGATTATTGCCCATACATATATCAGATACACAGCACCTTGAAAGAGGAGAGCAACTTCTGTTGGAACTCCGAGTGTTTGCGTTAGCGGAATGTAGACAATTGCTATCGCAAGTAACATGTTAAGGAATTGTGGTATTGCTTTCACCAGTCCATCAATTGCAGTATCAAGCAGTGAATGCTCTGATGACTGATTTTGAATTTCTTGCACATTCCAATCTGTTAGTTGAACAGCAGAAGGGTCAATATATGTTGTTGAGAATAGGTCAAGAGATGCTACAAATCCAATACTTGCTTCCAAGCATACCAGAAACAACAAGATGTCATATGCTCTCATCTCACACACCTACCTCCTTCTCTCTCTTGCTCATGTATGCTAAAATTCCCAAGCATAAGGCGATGATGATAATGCTGATGTTTGGAAGCCAGCCGATGTATGCAAATATCAAAGACACCATAGGAATTGCAACATATCCAAACTTCACAGTGGTGAAGGAGAACATTCCAGTGAGGAAGAGGATAATGGCAATTGCAATCCATGTGCAGTATGTTCTTGAGATGCCAAAATCCAAGAACCAAGCAATTCTCAATATTCTGCTCCTTCCCATCTTTCCAAACTTTGAGTGGAAGGCGGAATAACCCCACATGTATTCTTCGCCTGCTTTGTATGGCACAGTGTAACTTACACTCACATTTGAGACATTTGTGAAGTTCTGCTGGTAGAGGAGAGAAGTGGAGTTATACACGAAGAAGGTGAGATTTTGTGTTTGAGCAAGAGTGTCATTATACACAAGTGAGAGAGTGATTTCATCATCACCAACCTCATAACTCAAGTTGAAGGCGATGTAATCCTCTGATGAAACAATTGAAGATGTTACTGGCGTCAATATCACAGTGTAATGGTCTGCTTTTGGATGAATTCTAATTGTCTTGTTAATTCCCAAACTCTCATTCACAAATCTCACCTCATACTCCACATTCTCCATCATCACAAAGGTTATTGCCCCTCTGCTATCTGTTGTGCCGTTCAGAGTTTGATTTGTGTAATAGGATATGCTCTCATTCCTTATTCCAAACAAATTCAAAAGCCAATCCCAACTACCTGTTGTTGTGGAGATTGGTGTTGCCTCTACATAAACATTTGCAAGGGGATTGCCAAACATATCAACACAGGCAAACTCAACTTGATGCGGTGGATATGAAACACCAACTCCTTGCTCTGTTCCACCTTCAAGTGGTGTAAGATATGCAATATACTCCTTATTCTCTTTCACATACACATACTCAATTGATGAGTAGTAGCCTTCTGCATATACTTCAATCTTGTGAATGCCATAATCCACTCTGAAGTTCAAACTTCCATTTTTAGTTGATTTCTGCACTTCATCATTTAGTAGTGCGTTAAACTCAAATATTGTTGCATGTGTGTCTGCACTTCTTGCTTTCACGGTTAGATTGAAAATTGGCTCCATAAGGATATACACATACTTGATTTCTGTTGCGTTTACATTCACTTCATAAGTGTCCGATGGATGAAAGTTAGTTTCAGCACTTGCGTTTAGGTAAAATGTAGTGGGCTCATACTTTTCATAGTCTATGTGATAATCTGTCCAATCACTCATATTTCCCGACGAAAGCACTTTGATTTTACCATTCATATAATCTATCTCATAATCAACTCCTCTCACATAAGGTATCTCATCAGTTGTATTTGTCACTTTCTCTGTGTATGGCACAATTCCAGAGTTTGCAAGTGAGACCCATGTGTCATAGTCAGAAGAGTTGAATGTCTCATTCACAATAGTTGATGTTTGCATGCTTGTGTTATCAAGTTCAAATTTGAAGTAGCCCGTCTGTGAGGAGGTTGTTGAAGAGTTCCATCCTTCATCATTCCAAATTCTCACAGTTGCATTACTTACATTTTGATGAAATGGATAACTTTGCACTAATCCACAAATTGCAGGTGCCGTTAGATTGATATGTGCTTCATCTGGAAGTAAGAAAAGGTTAATATCATACAATCCATTCTGGAGTGGTGTGAATGAGAAGTTATTGTGTATGTAGTTTGTTCTTGACGCATTAATCTGAATTGGCACATCAACCCTGAAGCCTGTGATGTTATACTCACCTGTTGTTATGTTTGTTGTAGTTGATTTGACAGTATCATATTGCTCTCCACTTACATACACACCTCCAAGCACACTTCCACTTTCAGCATCATAACTCACTCCTCTAATCATTACTTCTTCGTTTATTGCACAATCATCAAATCCTATTTCGTATTCAAATCCACTTGATTTTTCTCTTGCTTTGAGTATTGCAAAGTAGTTTCCACTTTCATATGTGGAGAGGTCAATTTCTTTCACTTGTGTTTCACTACTCACTGTCCATTCATCTATTTTCCTTCCATTTGTATCATAAATATATGCTTTGTAAGTATATAAGTTAAAGTCAGGTGAGTTCAGTGTTACTGTTACTTTTGCAACTTCTTCACCAATATAACTATCTTTATCCCACTGAATTGTGCCTTTTTGCTTATCTATACTGTCAAATGTATAGAGAAAGTAATCTCTTGCAACAACTTCACTACCTCTCATAAGTTCAATCCAATACAATCCATACAAATCATCTTTTGGATTTTCATGGTAGAATGTATCTGAAATGTTCACTATAACTCTACCAGAGTTGTGTCCCCAAGTCTGAACTGCTTCATCTGGGATTGGAATAGTTTTTACCACAGTTCCTGTTGTAAAGTGTTTAATTCTTATCTCTGTGCAGTTCTCGTCAAAACTTCGCCAGAAATACTCAATATCAAAATGCGTCTTATTCAGTTGAATGCCATTTTTATCATATACACCACTTGCATCTGGTGTTTCCCAGTGTCTTTGAATGTATCCTTCATGCTCTATTCCTGAAACAAGCCCTTTTTCATTTGTTATGAAATGAAGACGTGTTTCAGCCCAATACATGGATGAATGATGCACACAAGGATAAAATCTATAACTTTCATTCCATGATTCCTGACGAAGAAATACACCATTTTTATATTCATATATAGTGTTTCCAGAGATTAAAACCTCAAAAACATATTTATCACTACCTAAATTTTTTGTATCTTTTGCTGAAGATTTATCTTCAGTGTAAAGTTTGAGATGAACAGTCCTTGCACCACCAGTGCTACTTACTTTTGCAGCCCAGTAGTGACTATCAACAACTGGCTCTTCTAAACGAACACCACTCTTCACATAGTATTGATTTATTCCATATCTAACTATGCTACCTCCACTCCATACAGCACTCCACATATCATCAGGTTGTTTCGGGTCGTTATTGGGATGGTTTGAAAATGTATCATAAAATCCAAGCACTGATTGGGGAGAAAGAATGAAGAGAAACATTACGCATAACACAATACATAACACTCTAAAAGTTCTCACCACTTTTCCTCCTCACCTCCTTGCTGATAATATGTGTATTTGTGCCTCCTCACAATATACTTGAACATCCATACGAACATCGTGAAAATGAAGATGAGTGGGAGGTAGAAGAAAACATTTACAAGGTTTGGCACGACTGTGAGTGCCCGTGCAAATGGTGATGTCTCACTGATGCCAACTACATTTGTGAGAGGTGGTAGAATTCCGCACATCACTGAACCTACCAGAAAGAAGAAGATGATTGCAAATACTATATTCAGCATCACAATAAAGATTGCAGTGCCTATCCCCACTCCCTCCTCATCGCTCATTCATCATACCACCTCTCCACTTCTCTTCTCAATTGCCCTTTTGATGAGCCATACCAGTAGAGCAATAAAAGCGAAGAAGGGAAACGCATACCACGCTCTGAAAAGCCAATTCATCGCTTGTGTTTGAGCGTTTGTCCATGATGTCGCATCTGCAACTATCGGAACGACATCCTTGATATTTTGCACAATTGGTGAGATGAAGATGTAGGCAAATGCCACCATAAATACCAAAATTGCAAATACCGCAATCTCACCTGCTTGTCCTTTATTGTTTAGCATTTGCCCTCCTCACCTGTGCCAATTCATGCACACTTCTCACCTTCTCCATATCC
>Ga0190310_1000713_pt1 | contig 10831 bp, 9 predicted proteins | sample 48700778_MG_FD_165059 | JGI IMG/M metagenome (GOLD analysis project Ga0190310, IMG submission 165059) | Hydrothermal vent sediment bacterial communities from Southern Trench, Guaymas Basin, Mexico - 4870-07-7-8_MG | ecosystem: Environmental > Aquatic > Marine > Hydrothermal vents > Sediment ... | reverse complement strand
AAAATCATCCCTCCACGAACTCAAGAAGTATCTTGGCGCTTTTGGGATGTACGAAGAATACATTTTTTCCGCAAGCGCCTTTTCCACTCCCAACAACAATGAATCCCTTACTTTTCAATTCCTCCATTTTTTCGTTTAAATTACTCACGCTTATCGCTATGTGGTGAAGGCCCTCTCCCTTCTTTTCCAAAAATTTGCCAACGGGAGAATTTTCATCTATAGGCTCTATTATTTCAAGATGGGTGTTTTCCAGAGAGAGAAAAGCCACTTTGACTCCCTGCTCCTCCACCCTCTCCACTCTCTCCACAAAAAATCCCATATTTCTGTACAGCTCCACAGCTTCTTCCAAATTTTTTACTGCTATCGCAACGTGGTCCAGTTTCATAATCACCACCGAAATAGGTAATTGCAGTATGGAATTTAAAAATGATGCAGGAGATTCAAAACAGTAGCCCCGGGGAGATTCGAACTCCCGTCCCGGGCTCCAAAGGCCCGGATGCTTGGCCGCTACACCACGGGGCTATCGCTTGGGAAAAAGAAAAATAATATTTAAAATTTTAATTCTTTTTTTCTTGTACTCTTCTGTACACTTTGTCTATTATGCGCAACCTCTCCATGCGGTCCCAGAGCCTATTCCTAATTACATTGCACACTACATCCCTCATTTCAATCACCTCCCTCACCCTCTTCAATTATACCTATAACGCAACTCATATATAAGTTTTTCGCAAAAGATAAATATTGAAAGTGGAAATGGAAAAGTATTATATTCATAAACAATAATCCTCGGATCATGGATGTTGAATCTCTTAAAAAACTCGCTGGGGAGGAAGCCGCCAAGTATGTAAGGGACGGCATGGTAGTTGGTTTGGGGACTGGAAGTACGGTGAAATACACGATACTCAAGATAGGGGAAATGGTGAGGGACGGGCTGGATATAGTGGGAATTCCCACATCAAAAGCCACGGAGAATCTGGCTAAGGAACTGGGAATACCTCTCGGAGATCTTGGAGATTACGATTATATTGACATTACGATAGATGGTGCGGATGAGGTTGATAGAAAACTCAATCTGATAAAGGGTGGAGGTGGTGCCCTTCTTCGCGAGAAGATGGTCGCGTATTATTCAAAAATGGAGATAATAGTTGTGGATGAGAGGAAAATGAAGGAGTATCTTGGAGGTTTTCCTCTTCCGGTGGAGGTAGTGCCCTACGGGTGGAAAAGAACTTTGAAGGAACTGGAAAAACTGGGATGTATTCCCAAATTGAGAGAAAGAAACGGTGAAATATACATAACAGATAACGGGAACTATATTATAGATTGCAAGTTTTGCCGCATAGAAAACCCCGAAGAATTGGAAAAGTGTATAGACAATATACCGGGTGTTGTGGAATCAGGTCTTTTCGTGAATATGGCTACGGAAGTAATAGTGGGAAGCGAAGACGGTGTGTGGAGAGTAAGGAGATAGTAAAATACAAAACTTTATTATATCAAAAAATCCTTATCTTAGATATGAAGGTGGGCGCGTTACTGATAGTGATTGGATTGGCGATTTTCCTGACTGTTTCCGCATTCGGCACTGAAAATTCTACACCGGAATTCCCTGCAAAGTCCAAGGATAGGTTTCTCGGGTATATCGCTCCCTCATACCTTGGAAATTTTACTGTAGTGCAGGTGAGCAATAATACGCCAGAGGCCAACGAGATAACTTTGGCTAGAGGAGAGGACGGAACTTTTTATATGGGATGGAACGACTACCGTTCTGTACCTTGGTCATCGGGCTATGTGCATGTAGGTTTCTCATATTCGCGAGACGGAGGAAAAACTTGGTCCACGAACATAGTGCTGGGAAATGTTACGGATAGCGCTCTGCACGATTGTGCCGGCGACCCCGTTATAATCACAGGATACGGGAGCGATTGTTATTATCTTATTATGGAGTTCAACGCATCCGAAGCGCATGGTGGAAGTTTGAAGCACAGCCAACTTGTGGTTAAGAAAACCTCTGATTACGGAGCCACTTGGGATGAGGCCCTCATCTGGGGATACGATGTGGACAAGCCATGGGGTGCGTTTTACAACGGAGATTTGTATGTTGCTTGGGATAATGTCTCGGCCGGAACAACATGCTTCTCCCGAACCATAAATGGAAATATCCATTCTTGGACTTCCCCCGTTTACCTCCCGGGAAGCAATTACTATCCCTCCATAGATGTGAGCGAGGACGGAACCATATACATAGCAGTTGTGCATTCCTCATTCTTTTCGTACAGCATGTATGTCTATAAATCAACCGATGGCGGGAACAATTTTAACTATTACGAAGTGGGACCTGTCGGCTCAAATTCTTGGGAAAGCGATCCCCGCTCCGGCCCGATACCCAGTTTGAGTGCAAGGGGAAGCGATGTTTATGTGGTGTGGGTAAGCAAAGATACATACTCCCAAGTTTATCTTGCGGAATCCCACGATTCTGGAAATACATGGAGCAATGAGGTAATACCGACCACATACGGTTCAAATTACAGGTACATGTATCCTTCTGTTTCCGTGGCTCCTACTGGCGTGGTGCATATATCCTACTACCGCATGGATGAGAACACGAAGAAAATAGAAGTGCTTTACAGAACTTACGAAAACGGTGTTTTCTCCGATGAGGTTCTGGTTGATACATGGACGAATAACAATTCTTTCATAGGGGATTACGCAACCATAGTCGCGGATGATTGGGGGAATGTTTCCATAGGGTACACGACCGAAAACCCAACGGATAACGCTATGTTCGCCACACTCTCAATACCGATAGAGATAACGGATGTATGGAATTCAAGCGTAAACGGAACAATTGCCTCTGGCGAGGATTTGGTTGTAAATGCGAAAATAACTTCCGGCTCTGAGTTAAAGAATGTAACTCTGTATTATAGATTTGAAAATGATAGCAGCTACTCATCCACATCCATGAACCTCATTCTCGGAGATGCGTTCAATGGAACTTGGACGGCCAATATATCCACCGTAGGCCATAGTGGAAAACTTTATTTCTACATTTACGCCGATGATGGAAGAGGAAAGAGCGCGGTATCGCAGGAATACTATGTTGATGTGATAAGCACTCCTGAAATTCTGCCTGCTGTTTTAATAGCACTCCCATCCATCGTTATTCTGAGAAAACTCAGATATCCCAGTACCTCCTAGTTCTTGCGTACTCTATCTCTGCCTCCATTATTTTTTTCACAAGTTCTTCATCGCTATCGTAGGGAATCTGAAGTATTCTGACCGCTTTTCTAAAACCTATACCTCTACCTGCGATGCACATAGCCGCCCTGTAACCATGACGGCGTAAAAGGGTGGATATCGCGAACATCTCATCAACCACTTTTCTCAACTTCTCTGGAATTTTCTTGTTATTTCTGATTATCTCCCTGACTTCCTCCGCTTTCTCCCTTCTATACTTCGGGAGGATCGTGACCAATACGCTTCCGCACAGTTTACAGGTATGTGTAACATCTCTGACCTTACTGTGCCATAGGAAACCGCAGGAAAGACATAACTGAACAACATCCTCTTCAAGCAATCTTTCTTTCACCCTTTTCACTACATTCTCGGTAAGAACTATCTTTGATTCCTCTCTTCCAATATATCTAAGTACTTCATTGCAGTTCTTTATCTCCCTGAATTCAATTTCTCCATTCCTTATTTTGCGTAGTATGTCTTTAAGGGCATCTATATCCAGATAATCGTGAAATAATTTGTTAATCGCCTCCGTGTATAAGGGGGTATCTTTATAGGCTTCTGCGATTTTCTCTATTCTCACACTCTTTATATCCGCACCCTTTCTGATTATTCCGAACTTTTTTGCCACATAGAGAAAAACTATATGGAAAAATCTGGTGTTTTTGGAAGTAATTTTCAGGATTTCTTCCACGGCATCTGGCTGAATGGATTCTATGGTATCTATAACATCTTCAATTTTCACCTTTGCGGGGATGAATATTCGGACATAATATGTTCCGTAGTCGTAGTCCGCAGCTCCAAACCTCGCGGCGAGCATTGAGGAGAGAAGGAGGGAAAGAGTCAGCGAAGTCTTCGTTCCGAAGCATCCCAGGAGAATTATGGAATCCCCGCATCTGCCGATGGATATCCTCCTATCGTTGAACCCAGAAACTTTCCTCCATTCCTCTATTTTATTCTTCGCATCGGAACTCACGAAATTTCCCGTGAATCCTTCCCTTCTCAATTTTCCAAGTTCAACAGCAACCGAATACTCCACAGGGATTTCCTCACCAACCCACTTTGGCGGATGGGCTATGTAATCCACTTCCTCCACCCTTATTTCATCATCTCCGAATTGCAGAACCCTCCAGGATTTACCTCCTATCAAAAATATATCTCCCTCCTCCAAAAAAGTTGCGAATCTCTCATCAATCGTCCCGACATACTTTCCTCTTATGTCCCTCACCCGATAACTCTTCTCGTCGGGAATCATGGATATGTTCTCGTAGAAGTAATCTAAGGACCTCCTGGACATTGATATGTATTCGCCGTCGTACCTTATTAAATTCAGGGATGCGAGAAAATTCACTAAGTTCTCAAATTCCTCCCAGCCGAGTTCTCTGAAAACATAACTTCTCCTGATTATTCTGTAAAGTTCTCTGGCGTGAATTCTTCTTGATGACCTTGCCTCTCCGATTATCTGGTTTGCAAGGGCGCTGAGAACATTCTTTCTTATCCTCGTTCTCTCTATAAATCCCTCCGCCAGAAGTTTTGCAATCACCATTGATTCTTCCAGTTCGTCCCCTTCGTAGCCCACAATAACTCCCTTAGAAACTTCGTCTATACGGTGCGATGCCCTGCCTACCCGCTGAATCAGGCGGAAAACTTGTCTTGGAGAATTGAACTGTATAACCTTATCCACATGTCCTATATCTATGCCGAGTTCCATGGAAGAGGTGCATATCAGCGCCTTAAGTTCACCCCTTTTGAATTTCTCCTCAACTTCAATTCTAACCTCCCTGCTGAGAGAGCCGTGATGAACAGCGATATCTTCCCTGCCAAGAATCCTTATTCTCTGCGCGAGATCTTCGGCGGTCCTTCGGGTATTAACGAATATCAGAGTCGCGTTGCTCCCGTCAACCTCATCAAGTATGGTTTTTATCGCAGCCGCATAACCTATGTCCGCGGCGATTTCCTTCGCCATATTCTCGGAGGAATCCTCCTCGTAAACCACACGGGTTTCGTACCTCTTTCCCATAGGTACATAAAGAGGAACTATTTCTTCCCCGCCGGCTATGAACTCCGCAACCTCTTTTATATTGGCTACAGTTGCTGAAAGGCCTATTCTTTGAAATTTTCCAGCGAGCGCTTTAAGTCTTTCAAGAACCACTGTTAATTGTGCCCCCCTCTCGTCCATAGCCAGTTCGTGAACTTCATCCACAACCACAGTCCTAACATTCCTCAGTATTCTACGCAGTTTCTCACCCGAAAGCATTATCTGCAGAGTTTCCGGCGTGGTTATGAGCAGTTGCGGTGGCTTTTTTACCATCTTCGCCCTGAGGTGTTGAGGAGTATCTCCATGCCTAATGGATACATTTATATTCAGCGATGAGCAATAGCCCTCTATTCTTCTCAGCATATCCCTGTTCAAAGAGCGGAGCGGTGTTATGTAAATTGCGAAAATTCCTTTGGGCTTTGTGGAATGTATCTTTTCAATTATGGGTATTATGGCTGCCTCGGTTTTACCGCTTCCCGTCGGAGAAACTATAAGAACATTCTTGCCTGATTTTATTAATGGAATTGCCTTTCTCTGAACTTCGTTTAACTCATATATTCCGAATTTCCGAAGTACATCTTGTATCTCTTTGCTTATTATTTCCTCCATTCCCTCATAAACTCCCCTATTCTTGATAGCGCTTCCTCCAAGTAATCCACGGGCGGAAGATTTACTATTCTTATATGTCCCTTTCCGTATATGGGACAGAATCCGGAGCCATGAACCACTAGAACATGTTTTTGATGAAGGAGCGAAAGAACGAATTTTTTGTCATCATCGCAGTTATCAACTCTCGGAAACATGTAGAATGCTCCTTTCGGAGAAACGACCTCCATCCCATCAATTTCCTCGTTTATGTATTTTGCCGCAAAATCTCTCCGTTCTTTGAGTTTTCTAATCATTTCCTGTATGTGCGGGTCACCGCTCCTCAAAGCGGCGAGATAGCCGTACTGTAGAGGAGTATTGGGACATAATCTCGCCCTCGCTTGTCGTAGAATGGCATCGCGCAGTTCATCAAGTTTCCCATCGCAATCCCTTATCGCCAAATATCCTATCCTCCACCCGGGAGCCAAATATACCTTGGATATTCCGTTGAGCACTATGGCAGGAACATCCTTAGCCACAGATAATGGGGATATGAACTCTCCCTCGTAAATTATCTTATCGTAAATTTCGTCGGAAATTACGAGCAAATCGTTCTCCGCGGCGATGTCCATAATCTCTTGAAGAGTTTTTCTGCTGTACAGCGCTCCCGTGGGATTGTTAGGATTTATCACCGCTATGGCTTTGGTTTTCGGGGTTATTTTCTTCCTGATATCCTCAACATCCGGCTGCCAGCCATCCTCCTCCACCGTTCTATAAGAAACGGGAACACCATCGTAAAAAAGGGGATAGGTTATGTATGGTGGATAGGTAGGGCCCGGAACAAGAACTTCATCTCCCGGATTCAGCAATCCCCCGAATATCAACATAAGGGCTTCGGTAACTCCCGTGGTCACCACAACATCCTCTTCGCCTATATCCACACCGTATTTCTTTTCCTTCTTGGCTATTTCCTCCCTGAGTTCCGGTATGCCTTCTGAGGGGGAGTATTCGCTTCTGCTTTCCAGAACCGCTTTGGCGGCTGCTTCCCTTATGAATTCGGGGGTTTTCCAATCATATTTTATTGGGTCGCCTATATTTAGCTTTAGTATTTTATAACCTTCTTTTTCAAGTTTTCTCGCAGGTACTACAACATCTCTTATGGCGTATTCTATTCTTTTCGCCCGCGCGGATGGTTCAAGCATGGGGGGAGATATACACCATATACTAAAAACTTATATGCGAAGTATCATTTAGGGTAATTGGGAGGATAGACATGCCGCTGTTCCGTAGGAAACCAACTGGTGGGCGTCTCGTAAAGGATTTGACGGAAATTTTGGAGAAGGCTGACAGTTTAGCGAAAACAGACCAGGAATCCGCCATATTGTATTATCGCCGGGTTCTGAGGGAGGTTGTGGAGGAGGAGGGCAATCTCACGCCTGAGATAAGGCCAGATGTATCCAGAATTCTGACGAAGGCTGGCATAGCGTTGTACAAATTGGGTGAGGCTGATGCCGCCCTTGAATGTTTTGAAAAAGCGAAGGAAGTTGATCCGAGAAACGCGCAGGCCTGGTTTTATATAGGAAGAGACCTAATAAGGAAGGGGGTTCAGCTTCCCTACGCGATAATATGTCTCAAGGAAGCGGCTAAACTCGTTCCAAACAGGGGCGAGATATGGATATATATAGGGGACGGTTATCGCCTCCAAGGGAAGGAGGATATGGCTCTTCAGGCATATAAAAAAGCAATAGAGATAAATCCAAATTTGATAGAGGCCTATCAGAAAATTCTGAATCTTGAACCGGATAATGTTGAAGCTCTGCATAAATTATATGAAATTCTAAGGGAAAATCCCAAGAAGGATGAGGATTTATATGTACAAGTTCTTCTCAAACTGGCTGAAATAGAAAACGATATAAGGTACTTGGATGAAGGTATTGAAAAATTGCCAAACAATGTGGCGCTGCTTGTAAGAAAAGCGTATTTCCTGAAAAGTGCCGGTCGTTACCAAGAAGCTTATGAAGCCATAGAGGAAGGGCTTAAAATAGATCCCAAAAATGAAGATTTGCAGGTTCTGAAGATGAGTTTGGAGGAATTGATAGGTAAAGAGGGAAAAGAGGTTGCGGTGGGACTTCCAAGTTTGGGTGAGGTTGCTCCCAAAACACCTACGGTGGAAAAGGAAGGAGGTGAAGTCCCCGCCGAGCAACCATCTAAACCCGAAGAAGTTGAGGAAGAGTTCGGCGCCGATATATTTGGTGAATTGAATCTTCAGAGAAAGAGCAGTATTCCTATAACTCTAGGTGAGGGAGCGGAGATTGCCGAAATTCCTGTACAGAAGGAAGAAAAACCGACTGAGGAGATAAAGAGAGTTGAAGAAGTGAAAGAAGCGCCAAAACCCGCGGCCGGAATGGATGAAATACGCAGAGAAGCGATGGAGTTGTACAAGAATGGAAATTATAAGGAAGCTCTGAACAAATTCCTCCAACTTTTGGATGCGGGAGAGAACGGGGAGCTAAGTTATTACATAGGAATGTGCTATTATCATCTGGATGAGTATGAGATGGCGGAGGCGCATTTCCGCAATGTTTACGATAAGTGGAAGGATGATGAAGAGTTTTTGTATGCTTTTGCAGTCACTCTTTTAAACAACGATAAATATGATGATGCCCTTAGAGAGGTGGATGCTCTCCTTCAAAAAGATAGAGGAAACAAAAGGTATCTTGTACTTAAGGCGACCGTACTTTACAGCAAGGGAAATCTTGATGAGGCGAATAACATACTCACAGAGATTCTCAAGGTGGATATGAAAAACGCGGATGCATATTATCATAAGGCGAGAATAATGGCTATAAAAGGCGTGGAAATGGCTGTTAAGAACTTTCTGATGATGGCTATAAAGTTTGACAAGGAGTACAAAGACGCGGCGAAGGAGGATCCGTACTTTGAAAAATACCGCGATAAAGATTGGTTTAAGAAACTCGTCTCCTGAGGTTATCGGAGGAGTGGACGAGGCGGGAAGGGGTCCGGTAATAGGCCCTATGGTTGTATGCGGATTGGTTTTCAGAAAAGAGAAATTATCGGAGATAAAGGTAAGGGATTCCAAAACTCTAACGCCATCCAGGAGAAAGATACTATACAAAGAAATATTGAATTCTGCTGAGGCGGTAAGCGTGAGAATAGTTTCCCCCGAAGAAATAGATGCTTGGAGGGAAAAGGATACGATAAATTCTCTGGAGGCAAAGGTCTTCGCGGAAGTCATAAAGGATTTGGAGGAGTACACGGATGTATTTTATGTGGACAGCGCGGATGCCAATGCGGAGAGATTCGCTCATTCCGTACACAGAATTCTAAGCGGTTCCGTGGCGATAATCGCCGAACACCACGCAGATTCAAAATATCCCGTTGTGTCCGCGGCATCCATAGTTGCAAAGGTAATAAGGGATAGGGAAATAGAAAAAATTTCTAAGGAAATCGGATTTTTCGGCTCTGGATATCCTTCGGATATGCGTACGGTGGAGTTCATAAAGAAGTGGTTGGATGAGCATGGTGAATTTCCCCCGTATACGCGCAAATCCTGGAAAACTCTAAGGAGGATAGGTGGTGAAAATGGAAGTAATTGAAATATTGAATTCCTTGGTGGATAAGGCGAACGAGAAACTGAAGGAAGAAAAGTACGCGAAGATTAGAGAACTGGAGAGGAAAATAGTGATAAAGTTTGAGGACGACGGAAATTACTCCACTTTTCTGCGCAAAGGTAAACTGGAGAAATTCTCGGAAGCGAGCGAGGATGAAACAGGAGATATAGAGGTCTATTTGACCATGGATACATTCAGGGGCATAATAGATGGAAGCGTGGACGCCGTGAACGCTTATCTAACTAGAAAAATAAAGATAAAGGCAAAACTCATGGACAAGGTGTTGTTTGCGGAGATACTGAAATGAATACTCAGCAGGGAGGGTTATGAGAATTACGGATATTACTAATTAGGCGAAATCGCCTGAAGCCCTTTTGTGAGAAAATGTTAATATCTTGAAATTATATAAGGTAATGTGATGAACAACTGGGCAAAGATAGTAATCGGTGATAGCCGAAAAATGATAGAAGTTGAGATAATAGTATAGATCTTATTGTGACATCTCCTCCTTATTGGCATATTAAAGATTACGGAGTTGAAGGGCAGATTGGATATGGACAAAGCCTGCACGAATATTTAAAAGATTTATATAGAGTCTGGAGAGAATGCTACAGAGTTCTTAAACCTGGAAGGAGGTTATGTATAAATATAGGCGATCAATTTGCTCGATCTATAATTTATGGCAGATATAAAATAATACCTCTTCATGCTGAGTTTATAGCACAATGTGAAGACATAGGTTTTGACTATATGGGCTCAATAATATGGCAGAAGAAGACTACAATGAACACTACTGGCGGAGCAAATGTAATGGGCTCCTATCCATATCCACCTAATGGTATGATTGAAATTGATTATGAATTTATTCTTGTTTTCAAAAAACCTGGAAAAAGTGGAAAAGTTCCCAAGGAAATTAAAGAAAAATCTAAACTAACCAAGGAGGAATGGAAGGAATACTTCTATGGACACTGGTATTTTGGTGGAGCAAGGCAGATAGGACATGAAGCCATGTTTCCTGAAGAATTACCAAAAAGACTTATAAAGATGTATACTTTTGTAGGCGATACGGTTCTTGATCCTTTCCTTGGAAGTGGAACGACCATAAAAGCAGCTTTAAGCCTGAACAGAAATGCAATAGGATATGAAATAAATGAAAATTTTTTGGATATAATAAAAGAAAAACTTGGGCTAAAACAAAGTTTGCTTCAATTCAGCAAAAATATCCAAATAATAAAGCGGCAGACTTCAATAGAAGTTGAAGATATCTCCTATATTCCGAGAATTAAAAATGCCAAACCTAAAATTGATCCAAAAAAATTCAATTTTAAAAACAATAGACTTTACAGAG
>Ga0190310_1000711_pt1 | contig 10836 bp, 13 predicted proteins | sample 48700778_MG_FD_165059 | JGI IMG/M metagenome (GOLD analysis project Ga0190310, IMG submission 165059) | Hydrothermal vent sediment bacterial communities from Southern Trench, Guaymas Basin, Mexico - 4870-07-7-8_MG | ecosystem: Environmental > Aquatic > Marine > Hydrothermal vents > Sediment ... | reverse complement strand
CCTTACGGCTTAGGGAATTGGGAGGTCTTATACGCGTTGCGGGAGATATAGCGAGGGAGGAGGGAGCAAAACTGGTCAGAGCGGAGCATGTTATCAGGGCGAAGAGTTTAGCCCGCCCATTAGAGCAGCAGATTGCGGACAGATATATAGAGGAGAAAAAGGAGTACAAAACTTTCCTGAACGAGGGTTATGCGGTTGGTATGGTGAACGGCCTTGCGGTATACAGCGCAAATACGGGAATGGCAGAGTATTCGGGCATAGTTTTGCCAATAGTGGCTGAGGTTACGCCTGCACAGGCAAAAAACGAGGGGAAGGTGATAGCCACAGGAAAGTTGGGTGAAATTGCGAAAGAAGCCGTGCAGAATGTATCCGCATTAATCAAAAAATACACGGGAGCGGACATATCAAATTACGATATACACATACAGTTCGTCGGAACTTACGAGGGGGTGGAAGGGGATTCTGCGAGCATATCCGTCGCAACAGCAGTGATATCCGCTTTGGAGAATATACCGGTGGATCAGAGCGTAGCCATGACAGGTTCTCTCAGCATAAGGGGCAATGTTTTGCCTGTTGGCGGAGTAACTGCTAAAATAGAGGCGGCAATAGAGGCAGGGTTCAAAAAAGTTATAATACCTCGCGCCAATTTGCAGGATGTTATTCTTGAGGAGGAAGATAGGGATAAGATAGAGATCATTCCCGTGGATAATCTGCAGGATGTTCTGGAGGTCGCACTAATACAAAGTCCTAAGAAGAAGGCACTGCTATCCAAATTCGCATCTCTGGTAAAATCCGTATCGTTCAGTTTGCCTACCTCGGCGGGATCACCATGATAAGGAAAGTGAGTATACAGGGAAGCGATTTTATAGGAGTTTACTGTGCGGCCAACGATGAAATAGCGGTACTTACGCAGATAGCACCGGAAGATGTTGCCAAAGTTATTGAAAAAACGCTTGAAGTTGAGGTTCACCGTACCCTTCTAGGTTCATCCCCGCTTGTGGGCTCTCTTATGGTTCTTAACTCTACGGGCGCGGTAATTACCGATTTCGCCAGCGAGGAGGATGTATCTTTCTTATTCAACGATTACAATGTGCTTTTCGTGGCCGATGAAATTAATGCGGTGGGAAACGATATAATAGCAAACGACCGGGCGGCTATGATTCACGAGGAGTTTGACAGAAAAACCGAAAAACTTATAGAGGATGTTTTAGGTGTGGAAGTTGTGCGCGGAAGAATTGGCGGAATACCAACCGTTGGCTCGGCCGCCGTTCTAACGAACAGAGGTATGCTCGTCCACCCCAATGTGAGCGAGGAAGAGGCAAAGGAACTTGAAGAAATATTCCATGTTGAGGTTTATGTTGGAACCGCCAACTTCGGAAGTCCGTATGTTGGTTCGTGCATAGTCGCCAATTCAAAAGGTGCTGTTGTGGGAGAGAAAACCACTCCGATAGAAATGGGAAGGATAGAGGAGGCATTGCGCCTATATTAAATCAATCAAGGGAGAAAACCCAAACCGAGAGTTTTTCGGGCAAATCCTCTTTTTCAAACTCTATGCTCTTCCCCACATGCACAACATCCTCTTCCGGAAACATTGCCAAGAAAGGTTCAACAGTATTTATGCTCAGCGTTAGTCCCCCAACTCTGTAGTGCATGGGAATAACCACTTTCGGTTCCAATTTCTCAACTATTCTATATGCTTTTTTAGCATCAACTGTGAAGACACCACCAACCGGTATGAAGAGGACATCCACGGGCTCCACTTCCGCTATCAGCGAATCGGGAAGTATATGTCCCAAATCCCCGGTATGCAGAAAATTCACACCCTCCATGCTCACCCTGAACATAACTATTTCTCCTCTTCTCCTTCCGCCGAACTCATCGTGATAGGCCTTTACCCCCTTAATCTCCACATCTCCCTCTCTCCACTCCCCTACATGATCATAGACCTTGAACTTTCCGTGTATGGCTCTGATAGCATTATGGTCAAAATGTTGGTGAGAGACGAGAACAATATCGGGCGTAGCGATCGGTGGTTTTAAACCTATGGATTTTCCGTCGTGGGGATCAAAAAGTATCTTTATTTCGTTTCCCAACTCAAAGCACGCATGGCCATGCCAAGTTATATACATACTTACCTCCTCCTGTATTTGGAAACAAGTCCTCCTCCAATAGCAAATAGACCCGCACCGGCCAGCGCAATCCACCCTGACCAGTACAGTATTCTCATGTGTAGAACTATACGGGCATAAAACGCGTAAATATAGATTATTATTCCAAGAATAAGGAGCATGCCACCAATGTACCTCAGCGACTTTTCTTTCTCCTCTTCTTCCTCTTCCTCAATTTCCTCCTCCACTTTTTCTTCCCTCTTTTCCTCCTTCTCCCCCTCTTTTGCGGGCTTTTCCTCCTCTTTCTTTTCCTTTTCTTCTTTTCTCTCCTCCCTCACCTCCGCCTTCCTCCCCTCCTTTGGCGCGGGTTTTGGTTTTTCTGCAATTTTCGTTATTTCCTCAAACTCTTTCAGTAAATCTTCTTTGGGCATGGCCCACACCTGTTACATAAATGGGGTTGATGCATATAATATTTGCGGTTAATGATGAGCCATTTTTCACTCCATTCCCCTATCGGTCAACTGAAACCTCGCCCGCAGATCCTGCGGAAGGGAGCGGTGTTTAATTAGTACCGCTTCCCTCAAATTACCGTGAAGTTTTCTCAGCCATATTATAGTTTTGGCGGCGTGGCTTAGAGCATGGCCACCTATGGGCTTTATCTCTCCATCTTTATCAGTATAGACCTGATTGGTGACGAGAACGCAGATATTTTTCTCTCTTGCCAAAAGCATAAGTATGTTAAGCATGGCGGAAAGTATTCCCCTCTCATCTTCATCCATCATTCCGCGCTCCATCCTGTAGAATTGCGTTAGTGAATCCACAATAATTACCGATGCCCCCAATTCATCAATTATTTTACTGGATTGAATTACCGCTTCGTACTGCTCACTGAAACTTTTCGGTCTCCTGAAATAAATGTTTCTCGTCAAATTTTCTTTTTCACCAAAAATCTGAGATATCCTTTCGGGAGATACGCCCTCTGTATCTATATAAATAACCTTGCTCCCCATACTCACCGCAGATTTCGCCAACATAAGACAAAAATTTGTTTTACCAGAACCCCCTTCACCGTAAATTTCAGTTATTATTCCGCACTCTATCCCGCCGCTTAGCATCTCATCTACCTGCGGACATCCAACCGGAATCCTACTAACTTTCACACCAGATGGTTATCGTTCTTGGTATATAGAGTTTAGCGAGGGCTTTTTGCACAATTTTTCAGTTGCTCAAAAACCTTTATATACTCTCAGTCCGATATCTGTCTGACAAAAATAAGACAGAGGTGATGTGGTATGAGTTTGGATGTAAGAAAAATTGCCGAGAAGGTAATGCGCGAGAACGGTTATGATTATCTTCCGCAAGATAACGGAGAAGTTAGTATAGAGAGAAACGCGCCCAGAAGAAGAAACGAAGGTTTATTGCAGGCCCTGCTGACTATTATGGAAAAACTTGACGATATGTCCGATGAGACTTTTCTCCTGTTCTACATGGAATTGACCAGAGAGTTTGAGAGAAGATTCTCCGTAGATATCCATCCGACTTTGGAAAACATAGCCGTATCCCTTCTGGCTGTTGTTTCTGGGGAGGTATGAATCATCTCCTCACAACTATGCTCACTATGTCTCCATCCTGAAGAGTGTGGGATAGACCTACCCTCTGTCCTGGAAACTTAACGCTTTTTCCCCAAACCTGCGCATATCTGAAATTTTTTATGAAATTTCTGTGCAACCTTTTGCACAGATCTTCCACCGTATTTCCAGCACGGAGTATCATTGGATTCTCCATATCTGCTTCCTTTCCCGGAGGCTTGAGAAATACCCTTATCAAATTCAATTCTCTGAACAATTTTTCCTTGAATTCCTCTATGTTTGTTCCTTGGAGCGCGGATATTTTGAAATTGTGATCACCACCTTCATCCGCCTTATTCATAATGGTTATGTAGGGGACATATACTCTATTACCAGCGAGAAAATCTATCAACCTATCCATCGTCACCTTTTCCCTGAGAATGATCTCTCCATTTATAACTCCAAACTCTCTCAGAATTTTCCTTATAGTGGCTTCTTCCAGTTCCTGCTCCACGGTACTTCTTATCACTATGCCTCCGCTGGATTTTTCTTCCAGGTATATATCCGGCTCATTTTCGCCGGGTCTAACACCTATTTCTCTTATCTCGTTCAGAACTTCTTTTTCCATATCCTGTGTGTAGGGGTCAACAACCACAACTATTAGATCCACCCATCTAAGAACCTGATATACCTCTCTTAACTTTCCCCGCAGAGAATTTTTCGTAATTCCCGGAAGATCTATCAGTTGTATCTCTGCCCCCTTATATTTCAACATCGCTGGAACGGCCTTCGGTGGTTTATAGGATGAGGCTTCTTCCTCTACTCCGGTCAAAACTTTAACCAGTGTGCTCTTTCCGGTGAACGGTGGCCCCGTTATAGCGACTGAGGCATCACCACTTTTCTTTATCCCTTCCACCCTTCCCCCCACTTTTTTCCTCTTCTGAAGTTCTTGTTTCAAACGGGCAAGTTTTGCCTTCAATCTTCCAATATGGTGCTCTGTAGCCTTATTGTACTGCGTTCTCCGTATTTCTTCCTCTATTCTTCTTATTTCCTCCTCTATACTCATACTCCTTCCTTCAGCCTTCTGTATATGTTCAAAATGGCTATTCTCCTAGTTTTCTTTCTCTCTGCTTCTTCCTCGCCCACCATAGCCTTTTCTATATCGTACAAATCGTTAACTATGTCCTCCATTTCGGTCATAGTGGGACTATCTCCGAGTTTGAGATTGTATTTCTCAAGAAGTTCTTTAAATATAAGAGAAGCTTCATTAACATCTTCCATTCCCATTATGAACTCACCCATAATATGGTCAAGTATGCCCCGCGTGGAGGGATACACCCCCTCTCCCTTCCTGTCCACCGAAACCTTTCCAATGGAAATGGCCAGAAGTGCTGCTTCATGAAACGCATATTCCACCCCCGTTCCCGTTTTTGCACTTGTCAGAAAATAGGGAACCCCATATCTCTTAGAGTACTCAGCTATTTCATCTTCATCAATTTTCATGCCTAAATCTATTTTATTCCCTATCATAACCATTCCCATACCAGTTACTTCGTACAGCAGGGGAACCCAGTACTCCCATAAACTCTGAAAAGTTTCCGGACGCGTAACATCAAAGACGAGTATGCCAGCATCCGCTCCTTCCACAAATCTTCTGTGAGTACTTTGATAGCCTTTCTCGCCAAAAACATCCCAAATCATCATAGTCACAGAATATCCCTTATCTCCATAGCGAACATTCTCTATTCTTTTTGAAACATTAACACCTATCGTGCTTATATATTTATCATCAAAGATGTTGTAAACATACCTTCTAGCCAATGAAGTTTTGCCCACGGCAAGGTCTCCGAGAAGTATCACTTTTTTTCTTACCCACACGCTCTCTCCATTTACCATACTATTCCCTATGGAAGAGATATATAAAAAAATAGCGATGCTTGCCTGACCAAACGAAAAATAAAAATAAATCATTCTCCTATGGTTGGAAAGGGGATTAAAATGGAGATGATAAAGGCCAAAATCTGCCTATTTGGTGACCCAGCCGTGGGAAAAACATCGCTAATACGAAGATATGTCTACGATATGTTTGATGATAAGTATTTGACCACACTGGGAACTAAGGTAACGAAGAAAACGGTAAAACTAAACTGGCACGGAAGGGATGTGGATGTGGTTATGATGATTTGGGATATCGTGGGACAACACGAATTCACCAATCTCATAAAGGATGCATATTTCTATGGAGCTAAAGGTCTCATCGGTGTATGTGATATAACGAGGAGGGATACTCTAGAAAACATAGATTTCTGGATGAGCAAAATAAAGGAGATAGTGAAGAACGATGTCCCTTTGATTCTCATAGCAAACAAGGCTGATTTGGAGGAAAAGAAATTTGGTGAAAATGATTTGAAAGAGTATGCGAAAAAATACAATGCATTTAAGTATTTCATTACTAGCGCGAAAACGGGAGAGAATGTAAACGATGCCTTCTTCGCAATAGCCGAGAAAATAGCCGAAGAGATAATGGGTTAGATAGGCAAATAGTAACACTCATCGCAAATTTTCACGGATTCCTCAATCTTCTTTCTTACATATTTTCTTGCATCCCTAAAAGATTCTTTTATATTTTTACCATTTGCTATTCCTGCGGCTATCGCGGATGTAAAAATACAGCCCGTCCCGTGCATTTTCTTTTTCATCTTCTTTTCTTTGTAAAGGAGTGTGATATCCTTGCCAACCAGAACATCAAATAATTCCTTATAATCCCCCGAAGTTATAGAAACATATTTGCATCCTCTGTCAAGTATGTCCATACCGGCCTCAACCGCATCGTAGGCAGTTTTTATTTCCATTTTGGTTAAATATTCCGCTTCCTTTCTGTTTGCATGAAGAAAATATATCTCTGGAATTATTTCTTCTATTACTTTTTTTGCGGCATTCTCTTTCAATAAGAGATGGCCATTCTTTGATTTGAGAATGAAATCAAGAACAACAGGTATATTTTTATTTAAAATGTCTTGTAGAACTTTTACAGCGTTAATTGAATAGAGCATTCCCACTTTTACTGCATCAAATTCCAAGATTTTTGTAAGATAATCAACTTCATTTTTTATTTCCTCATATTCTCTTTCCACAACCTTTACAACCCCTTTGGGGTTTTGCACCGTTAAAGATGTTATCACAGCAAAAGGATGTAATCCAAAATCCCTTATGGTTATGAAATCTCTGATCACTCCTGCTCCGCCTGTGGGGTCGTAACCAGCGAGAATCAAAACTTTTCGCATAATAGTGGTTAGAGGAGATAGGATAAAAACTTTATTAAGAAACAGTGCTTACGGTGTTGTATGGAGAGGATTCCCACTTACATCTGGAGGCTGGATAGAGAGTTAAACGGGGGTATTCCGAAGAACTCCGTGATACTGATTCAGGGTGCCCCGGGTACATACAAAACATCGCTCTCCTATTACATACTGTATCGTAATGCAAAAGAGAATGGGAGGGGGAGCGTTTTCATAACCACGGATATTCCCAAGGATAGATTGGTAAAGCACCTTGAGAGCATGAGAATTTATCCGGAGGATGTTGATCCATTGGTTAAAATAGTGGACATTGCATCTATGAGGAAAAAGGAGAAAAAAATTCTCCCGCTCTGGATAGACACAATAACTGAAAAAATAAAGGAAAATATAGAAAATGCCGAATTGTTGGTTATAGACAACATAAATGTTTTAGATTTCATAGATGATCCCATAGAGAGAAGGACGACGATATTTGAGTTCTTGGAAATGCTCCGGGATTTGGGCGTAACCTCAATACTCACAAGTGAAGTAGCAAGTTGGGATATTCCCACCGAATACGAGCATTTGGTTGATGGAGTTCTTAAGACAAGAAAGGTCAGAATTAGTCCCGTGGAATACCAAATACATATGGGGATAGAGAAGATGATGTATACCAAGCACTCTTTCTCATATTACACAATTCTCTTTGAAGATGGGAGATTCCAACTCGCCAAGGTGATCAGAGAGGAATACCGCTTCTGATAATATTTGACGGGATAAGGAAGCATACATCAGCCAGATTGCTTCCCGTAGGGCCAGTTTCTATCGTTCCTCCAATTTTTTTCATAAACTCATAGGAGTTATGTGCATTGAGATACTCAACAATATCCTCCACATCTTTTTTACCGAAAGCGATGCCGCCCGCCGCGGGACTATTTCCATCTATACCATCCGTTCCCATAGATACAATCATACTATCTTCATCCTTGGTGAGGAAGGAGGAGAGAACAAGTTCAAGGTTTGGCCCTCCGATTCCCGAAGGGCCATCAATTCTAACTTCCCACTCTCCCCCCAATATAAGTATTTCTTTGGCAAGATGACTCAAACTTCCGACGAATTTTCCGACCTCCTTTGCTTCTCCGCAAAATCTATTTCCCAGTATTCTGCAAGGTATGTTCATTTGCGAAAATATCTTTTGGAGGGATTTCGTTGAAGAGTATATTCCCCCTATTACAAAATTTCTAACTCTGAAACTTCTGAATTCTTCTTGGGTTACGGGTTTGGGTAAAGAATACCTATCAAAATCTAAACCTATTCTTTCAGCCATCTTTCTCACATAGCTGTATCCCTTTGTTTCGTAAAATGTAAGGCCCGAAGAAATATCTTCAAGATAATTTCCAGGAACATCGGAAAGAATTAAGGAAACAACCTTGCCCCTCGCCTCTCTGAGGATTTTTCCCCCTTTTATTCTGGATAGATATCTCCTGAGAGCGTTCAATCCATGTATATCCATACCGGAGCGAATCGCCCTTTCAACTATTCTCACATAATCGTCAAAATCTATGGCGGGAAGTTCCATAAGAGAGGAACCTCCCCCAGATATCAGAAAAAGCACGAATTCCTCTTCTTTAAGTATTTCAATCGCGCTCTGTGCAGCCTTCAAACTCATCTCGTCGGGAATGGGATGCGAGGATACAAAAACTTCAACATTCTCAAAGTTCTTTGCCATATATCCCCACTCTTTTGTAGTGATAACAATACCTCTTTTTATCTCATATCCTTCTTCCGTAAGTCCCTTGAGCATGGGTACAGAGGATTTTCCCACAGCTATTACCGAAACTTCTCTCGGAATATATTTTCTCCACAAATGCCCCGTTCTTTTCATCAAATTTTCGGGAGAGATTTCCTCCATCATTTTTGAAACAGCCTTCCGCAAAAATATCTCAATCATCATCCGAATATCACCTTCACCAATATAATCCTTATTGCAACGAGAATCATCGTTATTCCGAAATATTTTCTGAGTTTCTCAGATTTTATCTTGGGTGCGAGTTTCGCACCTATTTGAGCACCTATTATCGCGCCTATAGCGTATGGAACAACATAGCCTATATTTACCTGTCCTAGTTCGGAGTGTATTATGCTTCCGGAAACTGCTGTAAGGAAAATTATGAAGGATGATGTGGCCACGGCGTAATGTATAGGCAGTCCAAGGAGTGTTAGGGAGGGTACATTGATTATTCCTCCCCCCACTCCCAGTAATCCCGCAACCAGTCCGGCTAGAGAGCCCCAAGTTATCAGATGAATGTAATAGGCTTTGAGTTCCACTTCGTTTCCGAAGGCATCTACTCTTTTCTCCAAAAAATACGGACCAAACTTGAGCGAAAAAACCAGCGGAAGCTTCGGAAATATCATTTTCAGGGAAATTAGAAATAGCGCTGCGGCGAATATCAAAGCGAGCAAGCTGCCGGGAATGTATTCTGTGAGGTACGCTCCAATCGCCGAGAAAATTACTGCCGGGAGCATAACAAATACTCCACTCTTGTAGAATATTCTCTTCTGCCTAGCATATCTGGTAGAGGCGGAGAGCGATGTGAATATCACCACAGCCAAACTGGTTCCTATTGCCTCGTTCGGCTGGAGGGAGAATATCAGCATTAAAGTGGGAACATAGAGAAATCCTCCTCCTACCCCAAGCATAGCGGCCACTATTCCTATGAAAAAGGCAAGGAGTAACGGCAGAATAAATTCAATCAGTTTTTACCACCTCATCCATCCATTTCGCGTAATTTTCGCTTTTCAACTCGGCGGAGAAAACGATTATGGCTGGCGCAGTATAAGGATGGAGTTCTTTCAATCTCTCCACCGCCTCATCCACAACGCTATCTTTCGTTTTCAGTACTGCGGCGTATTCTTCATCCTCTTGCAACGAATTCTCCCAATAGTAGAAGGACTTTATAGGAAATATGTTTCCACAAGCGATTAATTTTTCTTCCACCAATTTTTTAGTTATTTCCTTAGCATCTTTTTCGTTGGGAAAAGTGGTGTATATTATTTTCATTAAAATCACCTCTGGTGTGTAAATCTCCATATTTTATATATAAGCATGGCTTTCTCAAAATTTTTGGGTATGGATGGCTCGCGAAAACATTCAATCATACAATCATTGCATCTATTCTCATAATCCTTCCAAATTTTACCATCGTCATTGAGAATTACATCCTTCATAAAGCAGGGCTTTACATTTCCCTCGTAATCCGCGTAAAAAACTACTTTGCCCGCACGGCACGGATAAGTTTTCTCGCCTTTAAGATACCTCACAACCTCCCCATAATAAGTCCTCAAATTTCCGAAGATGTGGCCGTTATAGTTTTCATACGCGTACTTAAACGCCTTTAAAATCTCATCCTTTGTAACATCCAGTGGCTCATAAACATATCCATCAAATTCAGGATAGCACATAGTTAAAGGAACTCGCAAACTTTCATTAAAAAATTTTGCGATCTCGCCAACACGATTGTAATTAAAGCCGGTAACGAGCATATTGGCCGTAAGAACCTTTACTTTCCCTCTGAGAAGTTTTATGCTTTCAATAACCCTATCATATATATCTACACCACGGTATTCGTTGTGCTCCTCTCTCTTATCACTATCAAGCGAAACAGTGGCTGCATCTATGTATGGAAGGATTTTTTTAATTCTCTGAGGTAGGGAGCCATTCGTGGCTATATGGACCCAAATTCCGTTTTCCTTCAGCTTCTTAACTATTTCAACTATGTTCGGATGTAAAGTGGGCTCTCCACCAGTTACGCTGACTATTTTCACGCGATTTTTCTTCAACTCATTTACGAAAGAATTTAGATTGCTAATGTCAAAGAAATT
>Ga0190310_1000709_pt1 | contig 10847 bp, 10 predicted proteins | sample 48700778_MG_FD_165059 | JGI IMG/M metagenome (GOLD analysis project Ga0190310, IMG submission 165059) | Hydrothermal vent sediment bacterial communities from Southern Trench, Guaymas Basin, Mexico - 4870-07-7-8_MG | ecosystem: Environmental > Aquatic > Marine > Hydrothermal vents > Sediment ... | reverse complement strand
ACCTAGTAATCCACTGCTCAGTGCGTTGATTATTCTATAGATGTCATAACCCGACTTATATAACTCTATAACTGTATTCGAAGCCTTAACATCATCGAATACCCTTTTTTCAAGAACCCTTCCAATTCTCGGACTAGATATTATCTTAATATTCTCGACATACGCGGTTAATCCTACTGGTTTAATTATATTATCGAATCTGAGACTAGGTTGAGGCGTTTTTGATAGACGGCTCTCAGCATCAACCGGGTTGAAGCTGACGGATGATATACTAATCTCCTTTTCATATAGCCTCCATACGTCTTTAATATTTACTTTGATGATATTACTAAGTAGGCTTGACCTCAGTTTAATTATATCTTCTAAACTATATTTACCCCACCATCTTAATGGAGAGTCGTATATCTCTGCGTTCCAGCCATATACCCCTGGTGGTAGATTAAGCATTACCCTAACTTTAGGATATCCATACTCCCCTACTAAGAGGCTGGGTGGCGTAGATCCATCTACATATTTAGATGATAATTTCAAATATGCCTGGAATCTACTTCTATAAATTTTCAATATGGGACATTCTCCTAATCCACATAAATTCTTGAATCCCTTGCATCTAATGCATAGACTAGATGGGATTTTCCTCACGATTCTCAAGAAATTATAGAATAATATTATTATTTAACAGTTAACCAAATTTAATGTAAAAAGGAATTAGGTTATAATTCTATGGATGCTTCACCACCCCTTAAATGCTCTATTAATTGGATTAACCTGTTTACGATGTGGTTGTGAAGTTTCTCTCCCTTCTCTCTACTGGATATTTTTGGGTTTCCACTTCCGCCTCCACTGATATTGATCCTGGCTAAATTGACTTCTGGAGGACTTGGTGTATATAATATTGTATCTTTAGTCGATACTGGATTTATATCATATAAAAACTGCTCTTTCCTATATTCATCAAATGCCTTATCCATATAGACCAAGTCGGGATGTAGATATAGCATATGTGAGGTCTCAGCCTCATCAGCATGCCCTAAAGGCCCGAAGCCTAGGTCTTCCCATACCTCCCTAGCTAAATATGCGATATCAACTGGAATTACCGTCGCTCCAGTCTCCTCCCTAGCCTTTGTAGCTGCAATTTGAATCCATGGTATATTAGTTATTCTATGTCCATTTACTATAATGATTCTATTAAACCCATGCTTTGCTAGAGACTTACAGACTTCAACCAGGAAATCGATCAAAATATTTGTATCTATACTTACCGTCCCTGGATAGGCCATATGCTGTATACTCCATCCATACCACATAGGTGGGGCTACAACTGCATCAGCCTTTTTAGCAGCCTCTTCACATACTCCAATTGCACAGTAACTATCTGTACCTAAGGGTAAATGCCATGCATGCTGCTCTACACTACCTACGGGAATCAATATGACGCCTCCCCCCCTTTTAATCGCTTCATCAACCTCCTCCCAAGTCATATCCTGAAGCCATACCTTCTTCATATAATCACCCTATTATCTTATTAAGTAGGTCTACAATCTCCTTATGATACCTAATATCAATCCCATCTACACACATCTTCCTCTCACCCAAAACCCCATCTACCGCACCGGCGTCTATAGACGCCCTTAAAATCTCCTCCTCCATATCAGGAGTATGTAAAGCATTCTTAGAGTCCGTTAGATATGCTAACATAGCCTCTATACCATATGCCCCCCAATTTGATACCGCTGAAGTAACCAGGATATCTACTTTAGACTCAGCCGCAATCCCGGCTCCACATGGACATTGACATCTATCTCCATATGGGACGTATTTAACTATAATATCTCTAATATTACCCATGCCAACCTCGTTACCACCGTCGCCGACAGCTATCGTCAAGGTGTTATATTTCCTAATCTCTTCAAGCAGGATCTCAATCTTACTGTGATAATCAGATACATTTAACCCTCTCATATTATGGTATACACCCTTCACATTCCTACCAGCTTTCTCAATCGATATAAATACAGACGGACTGTATTTTTCAATAATCTCACCAGCTTTATTGTATGCATCCTCATGCTCAACCGGATAATCCTCTAGAATAATTTTATCACTATATCCTATTCTCTCGAGTATCTCTCTCATTATATTCATAGAGTCACTTTCGATGATGATTATAGGTCTCACCTTTAAGGACTCAACCAACCCAGCTGACAATGTTACAGCACCTAATGGTCCGTCCGTCTCTTGAATAAAGTTTGGTGGAACCCTAAATCCTGTAGCAACTATTACATAATCACCCTCCCTCAATCTACTTACTAAAGCCTTAGACGCTTTTAATGTCAGCGGCTCCTCAACCAGCTGTCTAGCGGCTTCATATAACCTATAAATCACTCCTCTAGCACCTAAATCTATAGTAATTATTCTATCTATCCCCTCACTTACATAGAGTTCATTCCTCGTCATGTTAAATCGATAAATAAAATATTCTTCTAATGTAATAAGTAAATGATTTTTATCACTTAATATATTCTATAATGTAAATAGCCTTCCGAATCTCTCGTCTACATATGTTATACCTAATTCTTTAAATGTATACCAGAATGTGGCTTGATTACTTGTTACAACTGGAAGCCCAATATCCTCTTCCAGAGGCTTAATAATCTCTAATGTTCTGAAGTTTGTACAGCTTATGAAGATTCCATCAGCATCCTTTAGATTAAGGCTTTTAGCGAGTCTATATGATATATGAGGCGGTTGTCTCCCAATCTCAAGATTATCCTTTATCCCTAAACCCTTTATCTCTAGAACCCTAAACCCATTATCCTCAAAGAATTTCTTTTCATCCATATTCAACTCTTCAATATATGGAGTTGCCACTACGAGTTTATTCATATTCAACGTCTTAAATGCTTTCAATACTGCTGTAGAAGTTGTTATCGCCTTAACACCAGATAGCTCCATCATCTTCCTTGATAGTTTAAGATCATATCCATATCCACCTACTAAACTACCTGTGGTACATCCAAATACAATGATATCTACACCAGCGTCTGAAAGCCTATATACAGCGTCTTTAATCCCCTCCTCCATCTTAATCAACTCTTCCCTAGTAACCTCCCTAAGCCTAATGCGGCTTACATGTAATGAGACTCCATCCGGCAAAATCCTCCTAAACTCCTCCTCCATCGTGGTATTCGAGGAAGGCACAATTAAACCTATTCGACCTCTCCAACCATACATCTATGCTCACCTACATCATAAAATTAATTTTCCATATGACATAAATTATCTAGACTTTTCATATAAAAACTTATTAAAAACACTAAAAATTATTATATCAAAGACTTTACTTATCTGAGGTGTATTTATGATTAGAAAAGGCGTTTCGAAAACCACCGTTGTAATCGCTATAATAATTATAGTAGTTATTATTGCTGCTGCATGGCTTTTATGGCCTAAGGGTCCTGCCCCTGTCAAAGAGGTTAAGATAGGTGTAATATTGCCTTTATCAGGAAAGCTCGCTGAGACGGGGGCGGATCTCAAGAGGGGTGTTGAGTTCGCTATTGATCAGATTAATTCTGGAGGCGGTATCAAGAATTTAGGTGGCGCCAAGCTTGTAGTTGCATGGGGCGACAGCGCCGGAGATCCATCTACAGGAGCTGCTGAAGCTGAGAGGCTTATTACGGAGGAGAAGGTAGTCGCTATTTTAGGTTCTTACCAGAGTTCAGTAACAAAGACCGTTAGTGAAGTAGCCGAGAGATATCATGTGCCGATGCTTAATCCAGACTCTACATCACCTGCATTGACTGCTAGAGGATATAAATGGTTCTTCAGGACCACACCTCACGATGCAATGTTTGCTGAGCAGCATGTAGACTTTGTGAATTGGCTTAATGAGAAGTATAATGCTGGTATAAAGAAGATTGCGATAATACATGAGGATACTGAATGGGGTACTAAGAGTGCCGAAGCATGGCAGACATACTTCTCCCAAGCTGGATACGAGATAGTCAAGGTAGTTAGTTACCACGCTGCTACAGTAACTTCATTAGACGCTGAAGTATCCTCATTAAAGACCGCTGGCCCTGATATTGTATTAGCTGCATCGTATGTATCCGATGCAGTACTCTTTGTTGAGACATGTAAGAAGCTAGACTTCAATCCTAAAGCCATCTTAGCACAGGATGCAGGCTTCATAAATCCAGCGTATGTACAGCAAGTTGGTAAGGATGGATTCTATATATTCTCGAGAGAGGTATTCAACTGGGATCTATTCGAAGTGAATCCGAAGCTTAAGGAGATCAATGATGCTTATAAAGCGAAGTACGGTGTAGACCTGGATGGAAACTCTGCAAGAGACTATACAGGCGTCATGGTACTATATCATGCAATTGAGGAAGCCGCTAAGAAGGCTTCACCAACTGATCTAGAGGCATTTAGAACAGCTATTAGAGACGCGTTGAAGAATATTAAGCTAACTGCAGGGGACATTATAATGCCTTGGGGAGGGATTCAGTTCGACGAGACTGGACAGAATATACTGGGTAGGGGCATCGTCGTACAGATGATGGATGACGGCAAGTATCATACCGTGTATCCGGAGGAGGTTGCTACAACCGAGCCCGTATTCCCAGTGCCTAAATGGAGTGAAAGAGGTTAAACTATTTCTAACCTTATATTTTTTATAATTAAATTTAAATCTTATTTTATTTGATATTTGATAGGTGTATTATATGATAGATTTTCTAAGTATTTTAAACGCGATTATAAGCGGTATTCTAATAGGTAGTGTATACTCCCTGGTTGCAATGGGTTTATCACTGATATGGGGTATAATGGATATAATTAACTTTGCTCAAGGGGACTATATGATGCTAGGTGCATTTATAACGTACTGGATGCTAGTACTAGCTGGAATAGACCCGCTAATTAGTGTGATTATCTCATTCGCAATAATATTTGGAGTAGGGATACTAACACAAGCGCTGGTAATAGATAGGATCGTCGAGGCTCCATTTGTGAGTCAGGTCGTAAGTACATTTGCAATTCTACTTATAATTAGATATGGATCTGAGGCGGTCTTCGGACCCTATACAAGAAGGGTTGAGACATGGTATACTGGAATTACATATAATATTATGGGTATAATACTACCTCTACCTGAGATAATAGCGTTTATAATCTCGATTCTAGTCACACTCATACTATATATATTCCTAAATAAGACATATGTTGGGATCGCTATGCAAGCAGTATCTCAGAATAGGGATGCAGCAGCTATTCTAGGCATAAATATTAAGAGAATGTATTGGTTCGCATTTGGAATCGGAGTAGGGATCACGGCTATAGCAGGTACATTATTATCTACATTCTACCCGATATACCCTGAGATGGGGGCATTCTTCACATTCCTCGCATTTGTTATAGTAGTATTCGGAGGCTTTGGAAGTATATTTGGATCGTATGTAGCTGGTTTAATCATCGGCATATCGGAGACAGTAAGTGCATTATTTATATTACCTACGTGGAAGGATGTAATTGCATTCCTTATATTCGTAATCATAATATTGTTTAGACCTACTGGATTATTCGGTGTTAAAACATCTTCATAGGGTGGTTTAAATGATGAGGCTTAAATCTATTTTGGTAGAGTTTAGAGGTACAAAGGGGTATTTAATTATAGGTATCAGTTTAGTATTGATTCTTCTCCCTATTCTATTCATGACGCTGGATCTACCATTTCCAGCGAATGTGTTATTCCTATGTCTACTATACTCTATCATGGCTATGGCTTGGAACCTCTTATTCGGATATTGTGGCCAGTTCAGCCTAGGGCATTCGATATTCTTTGGATTAGGCGCATATACTACGATGATAGGAATGCTATACTATAATCTAACTCCATGGATAGGAATATTTGTAGGCGGTTTCATAGCTGCATTAAGTGGCCTCGGCCTAGGGGTAATATTATTTAGACTTAGGAGCCACTGGTTTGCCCTTGCATCTATGGCTATACAAGAAATGTTTCTACTATTATTTATTCCATGGACCTGGGTTGGTGGAAGCGCTGGATTACAAGCACCTATAGTATCTCCAGATAAAGCACTCTATTTTGCACAGTATGCAGGACCATATCTATATATCTATATAGCGCTAGGAATATTAGCTATTGAGTTAATCATATTCTATATAATTGTAAATAGTAAATGGGGATACTACTTCCAAGCTATTCGAGAGGATGAGGATGCCGCTAAAAGCCTTGGAATAAATCCATTTAAGTATAAGATGGTTGCAATGTTCTTCAGCGCATTATTTACTGGAATCGCGGGAGGAATATATGTAATTAGATTTAGATTTATAGATCCATTCGTCGCATTCAATTTAATTACTATAGCCGTGTATATCCTCGTAGCGGCTATAATCGGTGGAGTATACTCATTCATCGGGCCTATAGTAGGTTCATTTATATTCATGCCTATAACAGAGTATGTCAGGGTATATATCGTGTCAAGGTTCCCTAGGTACTATGGATTACAAGTGTTTTCAATAGGTTTGGTAGTCTTAATTATTTCTCTCATCGCTCCGGAAGGTGTGATGGGTCTACTCGAGAAGAGGGGGATTGTAAGAAGGAGGTTAGCAATTCCTATTACATTATCTAATAAGGAGGTGGTGGAAGGTGGATGAGATACTTAAGTGTGATGGTGTTACAAAGAGATTCGGTGGGTTAGTAGCCGTTGATAACGTATCCATATCTGTTAAAAAAGGTGAGTTCGTAGGCTTAATAGGGCCTAATGGAGCTGGCAAGACTACACTATTCAATTGTATATCAGGGTATTACAAGCCTGATAAGGGGCGTATCTATTTCAAGGGGATGAATGTAACTGGAAAGCCGCCATATGTATTAGCTAAGTTGGGGATGGGCAGGACGTTTCAGATAGTTAAGCCTCTACCCAGGCTTACTGTATTGGAGAATGTGATAATAAGTGCCCTGCTAAAGACTGAGGATATAGAGGATGCATATAAAAAGGCTGTAGATATGTTAGACTATGTTGGATTGAGGGATAAGATGCTTCTCCCCGCCAGGTCCTTGAATGTAGCTGAGAAGAAGAAGCTTGAGCTAGCTAGAGCCTTAGCCCTCGATCCTGAGCTACTGCTTCTAGATGAGGTTGTAGCGGGATTAAATCCCACTGAGACGGATAACATGCTTAACCTGCTTAGGGATATTCATAAAAAGGGACATACAATTATAATGGTTGAGCATGTAATGAGGGCGGTTATGAATGTATCTGAGAGGATAATAGTTCTCCATCACGGTAAAGTCATCGCCGAAGGTACTCCGAGTGAAGTAGCTAATAATCCTCAGGTTATCGAGGTTTATCTAGGTAAGGAGGTGGTGTAATGTTACTTAAGGTGGATGGTATAGACGCCGGATATGGTGAGGTACAGATACTGTGGAACATATCCCTTACTGTAAATAAGGGTGAGATCGTCGCGCTACTAGGCTCTAATGGAGCTGGTAAGACCACTACGCTAAGAGTTATATCGGGGCTTCTACAACCGTATAAGGGGAGGATATTCTTTGGTGAGAAGGATATAACTGATTTAAAGCCTTATGAAAGGGTTGAACTAGGGTTGTCACTTGTTCCAGAAGGTAGGCAGCTATTCCCAAGATTGTCTGTATATAAGAATTTAAAGGCAGCCGCATATACTAAGAGAGCCAGGGAAAAGTTTGAGGATACGCTGGAGATCATATATAATATCTTCCCGATACTAAAGGAGCGTAGAGACCAGCCTGCAGGCACCCTAAGTGGTGGTGAGCAGCAGATGCTTGCAATAGCGAGGAGCCTAGTAACTAGACCTAGATTATTAATGATGGATGAACCGAGCCTAGGTCTCGCACCAAAACTGGTTATAGAGATTATAAATCTAGCGTCGAGGCTAAGGGATGAAGGGTATACAGTGTTACTTGTGGAGCAGAATGTCCATCATGCACTTAAAATCGCCGATAGAGCATATATTATGGAGACGGGGAGGATTGTTAAAGAGGGGTCTGGAGAGGAATTGCTTCAAGATCCTGATGTAAAGAAGGCGTATCTTGGATTATAATTATCTATACAATAAGAGAATCCAGATTCCATCTTTAAACTGAATATATTGATTATTTAAAGACATATGAATAGCTTAGGGTATTTAAATTGTAAAGGGGTGTTTAACTATGTCAAAGATTAAAGTTCTCCTAGTTGGATTAGGGCCTATTGGAACTATGATTGGAAAGTATTTAGCGAGTAAGGAGTGGATTGAGATAGTAGGAGGTATAGACATTGCTAAGGATTTAATCGGCAAGGATGTAGGTGAGCACCTAGGCATCGGCAAGCTCGGTGTAGCAATAACCGACGATTATGATGAGGCTATCTCAAAGACTAAGCCAGATATCGCTGTAGTGGCCACCGTATCATACTTAGACAAGGTTTATCCACAGCTCGAGAAGATTCTGGAGTATGGAGTAGATATTATATCGACATGTGAAGAATTATCTTATCCATATATCGTAGATAAGAAGCTTGCTGAGAAGATTGATGCATTAGCCAAGAAACATGGTGCGACTGTCTTGGGAACCGGGATAAACCCTGGATTCTTGATGGATACCCTCGTAATAACGTTGACAACGGCGTGTAAAGAGGTACATAAGATTAAGGTTGAGAGGCAGATGGATGCGTCTACTAGGAGAGGGCCGTTCCAGAAGAAGATTGGGGCAGGGCTTACTGTAGAGGAATTTAGAGAGAAGATCGACAAGAAGATTATATCAGGACACGTGGGTTTGGAGCAGTCAATAGCGTTGATAGCCGACGCAATTGGATGGAAGCTAAATAAGATCGAGGTTGATCCAGTTGAACCTGTCATATCGGAGAAGAAGATTGTCACAGACTTCGTAACTGTAGAGCCTGGTAAGGTAGCTGGTTTAAAGCAGAGTGCACATGGTATAGTCGGTGACGAGGCTAAGATTATATTAGAGTTTAGGGCTTATGTAGGTGCTCCAGAGGAGTATGATGCTATAACCATAGAGGGTGTACCACCAATAAATGAGAAGATCTCGCCATGTGTACATGGTGATCATGGTACAGTAGCAGTCATAGCTAATATGATCCCCAAGGTATTAAAGGCTCCACCCGGATTATTAACTATGAAGGACATGACTCTACCCTCCTATTATTCCGGAGAGTAATCCCCATCTTTTTACTCATCACTATATTCAATAAACTCAATTAACGTACCATATGCATCCTTAGGATGTATAAATATATATTTAAGCCATCCCTCACCATGAGGATTTCTAATTTTAACAGGTTTATCTGGAATGATACGTATACCCAAATCCCTCAACCTATTAATTAAATTCTCAAGCCCCTCAACCCTAAAGGCTATATGATGTATACCCTCACCATGCTTCATAATAAACTTATATACAGTACTCTCTTCTGAAATAGGCTCCATCAACTGAAACTGAGTATCATCAAGTTTGGAAGATAGGATTTTAATTCCTTCATGCTCGAGAATCCAACTATAATTAAAGTTTATTCCAAGTACTTCACTAAAGAATTTCCCAGCTTTTGAAACGTCTTTAACCGCTATAACAACCTCCTCCAACCCTATTATCCTATAATCAGACATCATGATATAAAATAAATGTAGAGCGATAAATATCTGTGATATAATATAATATACTTGATTTATATGAGAGAGATCCATCTCACTGGCGGGAAAACCCCGCCTGAAACATTTCCATATAATGAACTTATAAATGCTGCTGAAAGAGTGATTAAGGAGTTAAAGGATGTGTTCGCATATTATCCGACTCAACATAAGTATGCGGACTATAGTTTAAAGGGATATAGGCCATTAAGGGAGATTGCATCCAAAAGATATTGGGATAGGGAGGGGGTTGAGCTACCTGTTGATAATATAGTGATTACAGCTGGTTCAATGCAAGCCATCGAATTAGTCGGGAGGACTTTTATAAAGCCTGGTGATACAGTGATTACAGAGGAGTTGACTTATTATGGCACGCTAGAGTTCTTCCGATATTTAGGTGCTAGGGTTATCGGGGTTAAAATAGATGAGAAGGAGGGTATAATCGTAGATGATCTCGAGGAGAAGCTGAGAATATTAGATTCAGTAGGTGTAAAACCTAAATTTATCTATGTCTTACCGAATAACCATAATCCAACTGGAGCTAGAATGCCTGAATCTAATAGGATTAGATTAATCGATATCACAAAGGAATATAATATCCCGATTATAGAAGACGACTGCTATGGAGATTTAGACTTCATTAGAGATACAAAGCCTAAATCAATCCTGACACTTGATAAGAATAGAGAAACAATTTTCATAGCAACATTCTCGAAGATAATAGCCCCTGCATTAAGACTAGGCTACTTCTATGCACATGAAAAATATCTAAACAGTATATTAAGTCACAGATGGGATATAGGCACAAGCCTATTAGCATCGGCGATTGTCGCAGAATATTTAAAAGATAATTTATGGAGGCAGATAGAGAGGCAGATAGAGGCTATTAAACTAAGGAGGGATATATTACTAGAGTCTCTTGAGGAATATATGTCTAAATACGCTACATGGACGAAGCCTGATGGAGGGTTATTTATATGGGTTAAGCTGAATATAGACGTTGATATGGATAGGCTTGAGAAGAAGGCGAGTGAATATGGAGTATATTTCGATTCAGGATGGAAATTCCATTATAGAATGAAGAAGCTGAAGGCATTTAGATTATCTTATGCACATGTACCACCAGATGATATTCGAGAAGGTGTTAAAAGGATCTCGAATGC
>Ga0190310_1000708_pt1 | contig 10849 bp, 10 predicted proteins | sample 48700778_MG_FD_165059 | JGI IMG/M metagenome (GOLD analysis project Ga0190310, IMG submission 165059) | Hydrothermal vent sediment bacterial communities from Southern Trench, Guaymas Basin, Mexico - 4870-07-7-8_MG | ecosystem: Environmental > Aquatic > Marine > Hydrothermal vents > Sediment ... | reverse complement strand
GTGAGGGAGAATCCTCCAAGACCGCTCATACGAAATTTAGATGATGCCCCGCTTCCAGCCTACGATCTCCTCCCAATGGACAAGTATAGGGTTGGAAAGTTTAAGTTCGGGGCGATAATAACCTCTAGGGGATGCCCATACTCATGTATCTTCTGCTCATCCTCCCTCCAATTCGGGAAGAAATGGAGAGCGCACAGCGTTGACAGGGTTTTAGAGGAGCTCAGGATTCTAAGATATGAGTATGGGAGGCAGGAGATCGAGTTCATGGACGACACATTCACATTAAACAAGAAGAGGGCTATCGCGATAGCCGAGAAGATAGTTGAGGAGGGCCTGGATATATCTTGGTCGGCTTCATCCAGGGTGAACACATTTAGCCGTGAAGTCGGATCGGCCATGCATAGGGCTGGCGCGCATACAGTCTACTTTGGAATTGAGTCTGGATCGGAGCAGACTCTGAGGTTTATAGATAAGAGGATCACGAAGGAGCAGGCCATGGATGCGACGAGGGCGGCTAAGGAGTGTGGATTAAGGGCCTTGGGATCCTTCATCATAGGATTTCCATATGAGACCGAGGAGGATATTAGGGCTACCATAAAGTTCTCGAATAGGGTTGGGGTGGATCTGGCCCAATTCACCATAGCGACCCCATATCCGGGGACGAAGCTCTGGGATCTAGCGATCAAGGAGAACCTCCTATTGACGAGGAATTGGAGGAAGTTCACGACGGTCGACGTTGTTATGAGGAACCTCTACCTCACGCCCGAGAAGATCAAGAAGCTCTTCCTCTGGGCATACCTAAACTTCTACCTAAATCCGAAGCACGCCCTAGAAGACCTCATAAGGAATAAGGGATTCATCTTGAGGAGGGCGATCCCCGCCGCCTTCAGATTCCTCAAGAACAGCCTCCTCAGCCTAATTAAGGGAGGCTATGTTTGGCTTAAGACCGAGGAATCTTCGGAGACATACTAATAAGGAGTCTCTAGATAAGAGTCTCTGGAATGGCCTCGGAAGAGGACGATTACATGAAGCGGATGGTCGATGCTTTGAGAAGTGGGGCCAAGATGCTCTCAGAGCAGTGCCCGATCTGTAAGAGCCCCCTCTTCGAGATAAATGGCCAGCTCTGGTGCCTGAAATGTAATAAGAGGGTCATAAAGGTCCATGGAGACGAGGAAGTCGGCGAAGCCCTGACGACATACACCCTCTCACAGACCCATGAGATCTTAGCCGCCAAGATTGAGGAGATAACCCTACAACTCTCTAGAGCCGTTGACGTGGAGGAGATCAGGAAGCTCGCCGAAACCCTCAGCATACTACTGAAAACCTTAGAACAGTGCGTGAAGCTAAAGGAGAGGCTCACAGGTTGACAAGAACAAAGTCAAAATATTCACATAGATCGAGAAGTAGTTAACCCACAAATCAATCATGAGAAAATTTCAAGATACTACCTAGAGAATCCTAAACCGATACCTTGAGGCCATGTGAAAAGCTGAGAACGAGTATGTTGGAAGCCTCTGGCCATGAACCTTCATCATAATCTTGGAAAAATCGCCCATTTCAGGCGAGAAATCATCATTATAGAGATATGGGGAAAGGCTTAGAAGACGTTTAAAGCATGTGCGGCTGGGAAGGATGTTAGCCTTCGACAGCACACCCCTCGATTTCCGATGGAAAAATGGGTATTCTCCAGTGGAAACGGTGGGGTATGCTCCATTTCCTGTGAAAGCATCGAGTTAACGGATATTTTATGAAATAGAGGTGAGAGACAGCTTAATCTTACATCACTTCACACGCTATTCCACTACCTGTGAAAGACCTGTTGAGCTACGCGCCCACACCCCTCAATTTCTACTGGAAAACACGTTGATGGATGCGCGCGTCGAGACCGCAAAAGATTATCCACATTTCTCGAATAAATCTCTAGGATTATGGTGAGTTCGATTCAATACAACCTAACGACAATATATACAAGGGGCTAATTCGATGAATAATCGAATTCACATAAACAATCAACCATCTAAGGGGCTATTCCAGTGGAAAGGATCGGGTGCGGGAGATCCACTAGAGGAGGTGTTTAAGAGGGCTCTCAGCAGGCCGAGGATCTTCAGGAATAGGGAGGTTATGAGATCAGATTATGTGCCTGAAAAGCTACCGCATAGGGATGAGCATATCAAGAGTCTCGGGGAGATCCTCTCACCAGCCTTAAGGTGCTCAAGGCCGAGCAATGTCTTCATCTATGGAAAGACTGGAACCGGGAAGACGGCGGTTGTGAAATATGTTTTTAAGAGGTTTGAGGAGATCACGGCTAGGGAGAAGCTCCCGCTGAGATTCGAGTATATCAACTGTAGGATCGCTGGAACGGAGTATAGGGTTTTGGCCGAGCTATGCGGGGCCATAGGGGTTAGGGTTCCATTCACGGGGCTCTCGAAGGCCGAAGTATTCAATAGGTTGAGGAGGGGTCTTAGCGAGAAGGGGTACTTGCTCGTGGCCTGCTTCGACGAGATCGACGCCCTCGTGAAGAACTGTGGAGACAACCTGCTCTACGAGCTCACTAGGATGAATGAGGGATTCGATGGATTCGGCCTCTCGATAATCGGGGTCTCAAACGACCTCCACTTCAAAGACTACCTAGATCCGAGGGTGCTGAGCAGCTTGAGCGAGGAGGAGTTGGTTTTCCATCCATATACGGCGATCGAGCTGATAGACATCTTGAGCGATAGAGCTTCAGAGGCATTCTATGAGGGAGCCGTCCCACAGGAGGTGATAAACCTCTGCGCAGCCTTGGCCGCCGCCGAGCATGGAGATGCTAGGAGGGCCATAGATTTGTTGAGGGTTGCGGCTGAGGTCGCTGAGAGGAACGGCGATGAGAGGGTTGAGGAGAAGCATGTTAGGCTTGCTCAGAATATAATCGAGCGTGGAAGGATCTTCGAGGCACTATCAACCCTCCCCCTCCACAGCAAGCTCATCCTAACCTCACTCATACTCTTGAAGAGAGGCGGCGTCGGGGAACCCATCTCTGGAACCGTTTATCAAGCATATAGAGAGTTGTGCGGATTGATCGGGGTCGAGCCCTTGACCAATAGGAGGGTGAGTAGCCTAATCTCGGAGCTCGACATGCTCGGGGTCTTGAAGAGCGACTTAGTGAACCGGGGAAGATATGGGAGGACTAGGAAGATAAGCCTACTGACGCCGGTTGAAGAGGTTGAAGAGGTCATCGAGAACGACGAGCTACTCTCAACCCTCCTAAATCATAGGCTGAGAATCGACTTGAATAGAAGCCGTCGATGAGTCCATAAACACATCTTACTCTGTTCTATTGATTGAACGAATTGTTCGATTCGATGATATTATTTCATGGCCAGATCATGATATATGTCGATGAGGTGGAGTAAAAAACGCGTAATAGTATTGGCTTTGGTGCTGTTGGCCGCGTCGCTCACGATAGGCATGATTACGTCGACATACTTCTTCGGAACGATGGCATTTCCAGGCCCGCAGAAGTTTGAGGGGCTTATGGCGCCGAGGCCAAAAGTTATGAAAACCGTTACCGCCGTAACCACCAAGCCTGAGGTCGAGAGTTTAGTTGGCCGCGGAGAGGCTGGGGAAACTCCTCTCCCTCAGCAAGTCGAATACGTGAATAGGATGATAATTAGAACCGCGAGCATAGATATGGAGTCGGAAGATCCTGAGAAGGTCGTTAATGAGATTATGTTGGTCGCGGACTCCCTTGGAGGATATGTTGAGTCTATGGGAGTTCATAGGAATGGGAGGATCTCCGCCAACATAGTCGTGAGGATTCCGGAGAAGAGCTTCTTCGACGCCTTGGCTAGGATCAGGAGGCTTGGGAAGATCTTGAGGGAGGAGGTCTCTGGGAAGGATGTGACGGAGCAATATATCGACCTCGAGGCTAGGCTCAGAAACTTGAAGGCTGAGGAGGATTGGCTCCTAAAAGCCATGGATAAGGCCAGGAACGTCCAAGAATTGATGATCATCGAGCGGGAGCTCTGGAGGATTCGAGGCGAGATAGAGAGGATTCAAGGCCAGTTGAAGTATCTTCAGCGGAGGGTTGAATACTCAACCATAGTGGTCCACGTCACCCAGCCTGGAAAGCCGAGGCCAAGGCCGTCGCCATACCCATCCTTCGACATAACTCCAGTGCTGGCCGCGGCTATCGCAGCAATATACTACATCGTGTATGGGCTGACTTTCTTGGCGATCGCTGGGACGCCTGTCGCGGTCTTGGCCTATGTTGGATACAGGGTTTATCGGAGATTTATTGCTAGGTGATGTTCAGCGGCTCGTGAAGTAGTTCTCGGCAACCCTCCTAACTTTTTCTAGATACTCTCGCTCTGTGTAAACCCTCACCATTCCATAGATCTTTGATGTGAAGTCTAGGAGGGGTGAGCGGTAGGCCACGACCCTAACCTCTCCATCGACCTCATCATAGAATTGAACCTGCTCTTGATCCATATATGGTAGGGGAGGGACGTATGGCGTATCTATCCAGAGATGGTTCTCGGGCACTCCAGCTAATCTCGCGAGCTTCTCCTCGGCTTCCTCTATCCCCTCCCTCCTCATCAACTCCTTTGGAAAACTTCTTTCACCGAACTTGAACTCATATGCCACTTTTGGGAGATTCCTCCTCTCAATTCTCTCCACAGCCCATCGAGCCCTCTCATCCCTCTTCATCATACACCAGAGAACGTAGTCGTCATAGCTCAGATACTCTTGGACGCTCATCGATGAGAAATCCAGATCCTCAAGCATCCTGACGGCTCTGAGGAAGATCGTTTGAGCCGCTCTGACGGCGTGGTGGAAGTAGATGTTCATAAAGCTCTGATATCTTGCCAAGGCCATCTCCTCGACGGCTCCGATGGCCTTCAAGCTCAACGCAAGCCTATCGCCTATCACCCTACTCCTCCAAATTATCCTCTTAGCGTCCAGTAATCCATAGGATGCTCCAGTGAAGTATGAGTCTCTCATGAGGAAGTCGAGTTTATCCGCGTCCATAGGACCGCTTATTATGGCCGACTCAGCCCCCTTACCCCTCAAAACGTCTATCACCTCATCGATGGATACGCCGCATCTCTTAATCGCCTCCCTCAATTCTCCGTCATTCTCCAAGATCTTTATCGTCATCTCTTCATGAGTTGTCCCAGCCTCCTCTAAGAGTGGTTCGAGTAAATGCGAGTATGGGGTGTGGCCTAGGTCATGTAGGAGTCCAGCCAATCTCAAGACCTTTCTCCTATGCTCATCGAATCCCAATCTCTCCGCGAACTCCCCTGCCAAATACATGCATCCAAGCGAGTGATCGAACCTCGTATGCCTCGCGCCCGGATAGACTAGGTAGACGAATGGTAGCTGGATTATCCTCCTAAGCCTTTGAACCGGATAAGTGTCTAAGACTCCAACCTCGTCTTCATCTAGACTGATGTAGCCGTGAACCGGGTCCTTGATCAGCTTTATGGCCAATCTAACCGATATAGTCATCGCCTATACGATAAATCTATTGCTATAGAACCTCCTTCTCCTCAAGAAACCCTTTAACCAAACCTTTAACGTCTTCAAAGACCTCCTCAACCTCCCTGTTTGCGTCGACCACCTTAAAGCCCTCCCTTTCGGCGAGTTCGAGATACTTTTCCCTGACCCTCTTTAGGATCTCTATCCTCTCGAATCGAGCCTTCCTCCCCTTAATCCTCCTCAAGCCTATCTCCGGATCGACGTCGAGGAGTATGACGAGATCTGGTTTTTCAGCGAACTTATTCAATTCCTCAACCCATCTCTGATCGCCGACCGTGACCGATTGATAAGCTATCGATGAATGAACATATCTATCCGAGACAACTATGTATCCCGTCTCAAGAAGTGGTTTGATGATCCTATTGAGGTGGTCGATTCGGTCGGCTGCGAAGAGCAGCGCCTCAACCTTGACATCAACTCTCCTCTTCGAGGCCATCTCCTCTAGAATCTTCCCAATCGCCCCTCTAGTGGGCTCGAAGGTGTAATGGGCTTTGATCCCCCTCTCCCTCAGCCATCTCACAATCCTCCTCGCATGCGTGGTCTTTCCAGCGCCATCTATTCCCTCGACCACTATGAGGAGCCCCCTCTTCATGGCCGGATCACCGAGCGATCACGTGGCAGACATGATGATCTTCCCTTAAAAGGATGAGGAACGCGGCTACCTATCACGAGGATCTAGCTACTTTAAAATCCTGGCCAGCGGCATCTAATCGGAATGGATGATAGGCTGAGTCTCTGGGTTTCGGGGGTTGCTCTCCTCTCAGCATCCACCATACTCTTGGCCCTACTACGTCTAAAGATACCCTTCCCACTCCTCCCATTCCTCACCTTCCGCTTCGACGAGATCCCATGCGTGATCGCCTTCCTGATCTTCGGGTTTAAGGCCGGCTTGGCGGTCGCGTTCATCGAGTTCCTCGCTCTAAACCTCGGCAAGCCATATCACGTGTTGATCGGCCCTTTGATGAAGTTCTTAGCGATAGTCTCCATGCTCACAGGATTCGCGGCCGCGGAGAAGTTGCGGAAATCCAAGTCTAGGGAGTTTAAGAGATTCGATGCGGCGATCCTCCTATTCATGGGAATTGTCTTCAGGGTCTCGGTGATGGCCTTCGCCACCTTCATCCTCTACTACATCCTCTTCCCGAAACTATATCTCCCGTTCGCTAAGGGTCTCCTATCGAGGGCGATGGGGCTGAGTTTCTCATCAGATCTTGAACTCGTCTCTATATTGCTCTTGCTCACATCGCTGTTTAACGCGCTTCACGTCCCCTTCTCGCTCATACCCGCCGCTATAATCCATAAGATGTATGTGAGATCTTTGAGAAGATCCAGCATTAAATCTGAGGCCAGCGCCTCTAAGGGGTCTCGTTCTAAATGTTAGGATTCGTTTAAGTCCTCTTGAGTATCTCGACTCCAGGTAGCTTCTCCCCAGATAGGTAGTGGATCAATGCTCCTCCAGCGAGGCTCACATAGGAGAAGTCTTCTGGGCTTAATCCGACGAGCCTTATCGCGGTTGAGGAGTCTCCTCCACCGATTAGGGTGAAGGCCTTAGACCTAGCCAAAGCCCTATAGATCATGTAAGTTCCACGCCTAAAGATCTCCCGCTCATAGGCTCCAGCAGGACCCTTAACTATTATCGCATCCTCCCTACTCGCGGATAGGATTAGCTCGGTGTACCTGTTTGCGGTCTCCCCACCTATATCCATTATCTCGGATGGGGCTGGGAGCATCTTGACGCTAACCTCAAACCTATTTCCATCGAGTTCGCATGCCACGTCTATCGGCCTGTGGAGTCTCTCCCCAAGTCTCTCCCTAAGCTCCTCGATCTTTGGGAGGAGTTCATCGAACTTCTTCTTCTTGATGTAGTTTAGGCTCGGCTCCCCGAGATCATATCCCTCGGCCATCAAGAATAGCTGTCCTAGGATTCCGGCCGAGAGCAATAGCTTGATCTCAGGTCTACCCCTGTTGAGGATCGAGTCTATGACGCTTATACAGTCCTTGGGCTTGTTCCCGCCCATGAATAGGATCACTCGATCCCTCTTCTCAAGGATCTCGGTCAAGGCCTTAAGCTCCCTCTCCATAACCCTCCCAGCGACGGTGGGTAAGACCGCCGCGAAGCCGACTATGGATGCGTGAGATCTATGGGCGACCGAGAAGGCGTCTTGAACGAATAGGTCGGCGTATTTCGAGAGCTTTGAGACGAGCTTCCCCTTAGCATGCTCTTCCGGACTCGCCTTAACCGTCTCCTCCTCCAAGAACCGGACATTCTCGAGCAATAGGATCTCCCCGGGCTTGAGGCTTCTTATCGCCTCCTCCGCCTCAGCTCCTAGGATGTCTGGAACATATCTAACAGGCTTCCCAACATGCCTCGATAATAGCTCCGCGTGCTGTTTCAGCGGTAGGAAGTCGGGCTGCCCTTTCCTCCCTTGATGAGCCAAGACTATTACCCTCGCACCCCTATCCGAGAGCTCCCTAAGCGTCTCCGCATGAGCCCTAAGCCTCTCATTATCTTGAATCTTCTTCGTCTCAGGGTCAACGGGCGAGTTTAGATCGACTCGAACTATAACCGTTTTACCCCTTACATCGACATCGTCGAGCGTCTTGAAGAAGCTCATGGCGTGAACACCTCTAACGATCTGCTCGACAGCCTTCTAATAGATTTAATTCCGCTCAATCATACTTAAGGATCCTTAACTGCTCTACGACGACTCATCGCTTCATAGAGGTTCATGTGCATAGGGGAAATGACATTGTATGAGGGGAGTCGTGGTCGGCAAGGCTTACAATCCAGAGCGATTCGAGCAAAACCGCTACTACGCGGATTGGGTAAAGGGAGAGGAGATAATAGAAGAAGTGTCAAAGATAGGTAGGGTTTTGGGTAAGTAGAATTTATTTTCAAGCCGCTTAAGCTAATATTATTGAGCTGCGTGGTCGATTGAGATGATTCCGCCTGAATTAAATTATGATGAAGTCGCTGAGAAGATCGTCAAATTCATTCGGGAGATGGTTGAAGGGGCGGGCGCGAACGGCGTCGTCGTCGGGGCGAGCGGTGGACTCGATTCCTCAGTCGTCCTAGTCCTCTCGGTTAAAGCCTTAGGGGCTGGGAGGGTTGTGGCCCTAGTGATGCCTGACTCATCTATAACGCCTCTCCAAGACACGGAGCACGCCGTCCAGCTGACCAAGCTACTCGGGGTGAGATACTACGTGATAGATATTCGGAGGATCTATAGCTCGTATTCGGATGCGATGCCATTCTACGCTTCTGACGCCTTGATCCCAAATGGAAACTTGAGGGCGAGGATAAGGATGACGATCCTATACTATTATGCAAATCTCAAGAAACTACTTGTATGCGGGACGGGGGATAAGAGCGAGATACTCCTAGGATACTTCACAAAGTATGGTGATGGAGCTGCAGACCTCCTCCCAATAGCCGATCTATACAAGACTCAGGTCAGAGAGCTTGCGAGAAGGCTGGATCTCCCGAAGAGTATAGTTGAGAAGCCGAGTAGCCCTAGGCTATGGCCTGGTCAGATGGCTGAGGAGGAACTCGGGGCGACATACGATGAAATAGATCAGATTCTCTACCTTCATGTCGAGCTCGGGAAGGGGGTCGATGAGATAGTTGATCAGACGGGGATAGAGGCTGAGAAGGTTAGGTCTATCGTGGAGAGGTTTCAGAGGAGTGAGCATAAGCGGAGGCTTCCGCCGATAGCGAAGATTAGGTGATTTGGGGATTGCTTGAGTTCATGAGTTTAATCGCCACGATGGCCTTGGCCGAGCTAGGGGATAAGACCCAGATCACGATCCTGCTCTTATCGACTCAGATCCAGAAGCCGATAAGACTTCTATTGGGAATATTCACAGCGTTCCTAGTTGCCGACGGCGTCGCGGTGATGTTCGGCTCCGTGATGAAGCATATTCTACCAACATACATCCTGCGGGTAGTCGGATCGCTGATATTCATGGTTCTCGGAGCATCAATTCTCATAGGGTGGTGGTCGAGGGAGCGGATAAACGTTGAAAGAGTGTTTAAGAACTCGTTTATGGCGGGATTCTCGGCGACGTTTCTCGCGGAATTATGTGATAAGACTCAGATATCAGCGGGCGTTCTCGCGGCCAGATTTAATTGTCTAGAGGTTTTCGCGGCTGCAATGATAGCCTTAATCACGGTATCGGTGTTGACCATAATTTTGGGGAGGATGATGTTGGAGAGGGTTGGCGGAGAAAGGATGTTAAGGATCTCGGGGGCGGGCTTCCTATTAGTTGGAGTATTATTCCTCTTGCTTTGATTGCCTCGACCTCCAGACCTCCTCAGCCACGTCTCCCAAGCCAAGTTCCCTCAGCTTCTCCCTACTCGGGATCCCGGTCTCCCGATCCCAGCCCATGGTCTCATAGAATTCATCGAGCATCCCATCCAGATTCTCAACCCTAACCCCTTTCGTCGGCCCAGATGCGATCGGCTCCATTACCCTCCTCGGCAACCTATCGCTGCTCCTATCAACTCCCTCCCTCACGTTGAAGCATCTCTTCAAGTTATAGACCCTCTCAGATACTTTGAGCAGGTCTTGAGGCTTTAGGTCGAGTCCCGTCAACGTAGTCATAAGTCTCGACAGCCTATCTAGGTTGAGGTTCTCCTCCTCAGCCGCTTGAAGCGGGAATCTACATATTCCAAGTATTCCCGCGAGCTCTCCAAAGAGTATCAAAAGCCTGTAGGCCTCTCCGCGCCTAACCCCCGTCTCCTCGAACCTGCTTGGAGGAGGCCATGGAAGCCCATATCTTCTCAACCCCATATCGACCTTGAGGAAGTCCCACATAGGAGCCCAGATTGGTTCGATGTGACATGCTCCCCTCGGATTTCCCACAGCGTATTGAATTGCTAGAGATTTCGAGGTTCCGCGGGCGTCGTGGGCTGGGATCTCCAAGCCCTTTACATGGCATGCGAACTCCTCAGATCCTCTGCCGAGCTTCTCCGAAATCCTCTTAACGCCCTCGGCCAATAGTCTCCCTATACCCTCCCTTCTCACGATCTTCTCGATCAACGTCAAAGTAACCTTTGGGTCGCCCCACCTCAACTTAATCCCACCCGTGTCTTTCTCGGTGATTATCCCCCTCTCGTATGCCTCGATTGCGAATGCTATCACGTTTCCAGCCGAGATCGTGTCGAGGCCATAGATGTTGCAGAGGTATCCCGCCTTGATTATCGCCTCGAGATCACCTATCATGGATTGAACCCCAAGCATGTCGACGGTCTCGTACTCCGCGCCCTCGTGAGGTGGTGTTTGATATTCTCCCGCTGGAACCTGAACATATCTTCCACAGCCTATGGGGC
>Ga0190310_1000707_pt1 | contig 10852 bp, 11 predicted proteins | sample 48700778_MG_FD_165059 | JGI IMG/M metagenome (GOLD analysis project Ga0190310, IMG submission 165059) | Hydrothermal vent sediment bacterial communities from Southern Trench, Guaymas Basin, Mexico - 4870-07-7-8_MG | ecosystem: Environmental > Aquatic > Marine > Hydrothermal vents > Sediment ... | reverse complement strand
CTTTAGAGGGAAAATACGTGACAGTTAAGTTTATCTATTAAGGAAAAGGCAATCAGAACTAATGACCAAAGTTAGGGATTTAATGATTAAGGACGTTGTTAAAGCGTCACTAAAGGAAAGAGTTATAGATGCAGCGAAGAAAATGAAGGAGACGGGGGTTAGTTCGCTTGTCGTCACCGAGGGAAATAAGGTAAGGGGAATAATTACTCGAAGCGATTTTATAGACCGCGTAGTAGCGGAGGCAAAAAATCCAAATACAACATTAGTTGAGGATATCATGACCAAGGACGTTCTTACAATAGACGCAAATGCGAGTATAATCGATGCCTTGAAGTTAATGAACAAGTATAAGTACAGTCAGCTACCTGTAGTAGATAAGGGAGAGCTCGTAGGAATTATAGCAATTCGCGATGCTTTAAACTACATCGCCAAGCTCTTTACAGCAAGCGGCTGGGGACAGACGTAAAGTCCTTTCCCATCACTTAATAAAAATTCACATATCGAATTCAGTTACTTTTGTTCTTCACGCGTCTTTTCTCTTTTAGGTTTTACTATGAGAATAGGACCTTCTTTCCCTACTATGATCACGTTTTCATTTTGCTTGATGATCGTGTCGGATCTGGCCTTCCAGTACTCTCCTCTATATATTACAAAGCCCGGCTTTTCAGGTGTTATTTCATCCACAACTACAGCTTCTTCTCCCTTAATTACATGTTTGAAGAAAGGCGGTTTTCTCCTAGCCTTAATTACCTTATAAGCTGCGAAGATGAAGAATCCTCCTAAAAGTAGAGGTATGGTTATGCTTGCTAAGTAAAGAGTTGTTATCCATTCATGAGAAATTGCCCATTCTCTTGGAAAGAGGAGGAGGCTACCGATTAACGTGCATACTAGGCCTGAACCTCCAACTATACCAAATCCTGGCGTAAAGAGCTCATAGAGAAGTAAGATAGCGCCTAGAGCTATGAGGAGGAGCGCTCCGAAATTCACGTCCTTAATCATACCTAAACCTATCAAACCTAATAATAATAGGATCCCACCGACTACTTCTCCGCCGACGCCAGGAGAGGTCAGGCCGAAGATTAGTAGATAAAGCCCTACCATAAGCATGAAGAACGCTATCATAGGCTCGGATAGGGTCTTTAGAACTCTAATTCTAATGCTTGGGGACCAGTTAATTGTGTCTACGTCTCTGCTTTTAATCGTAAAGTTTCCTGAAGCCGTTAAAACCGTTAAACCGTCGATCTTAATTTTCAAATCATCTACGGAATTCGCAATGAATTCGATTACGCCCCACTTTTTCGCCTCCTCGCTATCTAAGTTTAAGTTTTCCTGCACACAGAGTTTAACGACGGTCTCATTTCTATTGTGCATTTTAGCTCTTTCGACAAGAAAGGCCGTAAGGGCATTAATCGTTTTCGTATCATTTACTGGTTGTCCTCCACTGAATGAGAGGGCGATAGGTTGACATGAACCTATAATCGTATGAGGAGCCATTGCTGCAATGTGGGTTGAAAAGAGAATGTATGTTCCAGCAGACCAAGCCGTTGCTCCACTCGGATAGACGTACCCAATTACCGGAACTTCTGAACTTTCTATAAGTTTGATTATTTCAAAAGTTGCATCAAGGCTACCTCCTGGAGTGTTCAGCAAAAGCATTAGCGGACTATTACTCTCCTCTGCGTATGTTAGGGCTTCCTTCAGAAGTTCAACGGACATTTGAGAGATCGTTCCTTCAAAATTAACAACTACAATGAGATGTTTTTGCTGTGGAGCTTCCTTTTCGAAAGCTATAGAAGGAGGTGTTAATAAAAAGACCAGAATTAAGAGTAAAAAAAGAGTTTTGTGTTTCTTTAGTAAGCACCTTTTACTCGACATTGTTACCTTTTAGAGCCTTTCTCTGCTCCTTTCAAAATACCGAGCATAGTCGCGAGATCCTGACCCACGCCTGCGGATGTAACGACTATCATGTTTTTCTCCCTCGCAATTTCTGTAAACGTTTGAAGTTCACGAAGCCTCATAGCCATAGGGTTTGCCTGGTACAACTTAGCGGCCTCGGCCATTTTAGCTGCTGCTTGGTATTCTCCTTCAGCCATAATTATCCTCGAGCGTCTCTCCCTTTCGGCCTCGGCCTGTTTAGCTATCGCTCTCTGCATCTCCTCTGGAAGGGAGACGTCCTTTATAGATACCTGTACAACCTTTATGCCCCACGGATCTGTAGCCGTATCTATAATTTCGGTTAAACGTTTACCTAACTCCTCGCGTTTTGACAATAAGTCGTCAAGCTCGACCTGTCCAATCACATCCCTAAGCGTTGTTTGAGAAAGGAGATTCGTTGCATACGTGTAGTTTTCGACAGCAATGACGGCTTTAATAGGGTCGAAAACTCTGTAGTAAACTACGGCATCAACGTCAACTGTAACGTTGTCCTTTGTAATTATCCTCTGCTTAGGAACATCGAAGCTAACGACTCTTAAATCAACGATTTTGAAGGCATCTACTATGGGAATCCTGAAGAAAAGCCCAGGACCTTTTGCGCCTATAAGCCTTCCAAGCCTGAAAACGACAGCCCTTTCATATTCCTTAACTACTTTTATTGCCGATGATAGTAATACCAAGAGGAAAATTACGATAAGAAATGTTGTAGCAAGCGTCTCGAAACTAAGACCGAGCATCTGCATATACAATTGCATACAAGGTAGTTAGAGGTTAAGGAATATAAAAGGTTATGGGGCCGCCGCCGGGAATCGAACCCGGGCCCGGGGCTTTCCGCCTCATTTGTGGTCCACAGGCCCCTGTGCTAACCACTACACAACGGCGGCCACGTACTATACTTTAGGAAGTAAAGATATATTAGCTTTCCCACACGTTTTTATATCACTAAAGTAAGCATAATTTTGAAGGTGGAAGTATGAGTAAGCCTGTAGATCTGGGAAGCGTAAAGGAAGGATCGTATATAGTATTAGATGGCGAGCCCTGTAAAGTTGTTCAAGTAGATAAGAGTAAGCCGGGAAAACATGGCAGTGCAAAGGTAAGGCTCGTTGCTATTAGCATCTTTACCGGTTCTAAGAAAAGCTATGTGGGACCGGCTGACTCGAGAATCGAGGTACCTATTATAGAGAAGCGTAGCGGTCAAGTTTTAGCCGTAACTCCAGACATGATACAGGTTATGGATCTTCAGACGTTTGAAACATTTGAGGCTGAGAGTATAGAAGAGGATATCAAAGATAAGATAAAACCTGGAGTAGAAGTTGAGTACTGGAAAGTACTCGGCAAAACTAAAATAGTAAGGGTAAAGGGATAAGAGTAATGGGCCGGTAGTTCAGTGGTAGAATGCCCGCCTTGCACGCGGGAGGTCGCGGGTTCGAGTCCCGCCCGGTCCATTACTTTCTATTAGAGAATTCTAAGAGAATTTTTGCATTTAATGGGCCGGCCAGGATTCGAACCTGGGATCACCGCCGCGTCAGGGCGGTGTGCTAGACCAGGCTACACCACCGGCCCGCTCGATTAGAGTAGGGAGAAAGGAGCTTTTAAGCATTCCGACGCAACTTTATTAAATAGAACGTCGATTCTTAAGAGATGATGAAAACATCCGCTATACCGGGATTTTATAAGTTAAGCCCAGAAGAGAGAGTAGAGATCGTCAAGGATTTCGCAGGATTAACGGATAATGAGGCGAGGCTCCTTCTCTCTATGCATGGTCTTACGCTAGAGGTAGCAGATCGTATGATAGAGAACGTAATAGGTTCCATACAACTTCCATTAGGAATAGCTACTAACTTTTTGATAAACAATAAGGATTACCTTGTTCCAATGGCTATAGAAGAGCCTTCCGTTGTGGCCGCTGCAAGTAAGGCAGCTAAGATAGCGAGGGTTAAAGGTGGATTTAGAGCATATGCTTCAAAATCCGTAATGAGAGGACAAATTCAAGTTGTTAGAGTTAAAGATCCATATGCTGCTGGCCAACGCGTCCTTTCAATTAGGGATAAGTTGTTAGAAATCGCGAATTCGACAAACCCTACACTTATAAAGTTGGGAGGAGGTGCCTTCGATCTCTCGTACAAAGTATTAGAAAATACTAAGAGAGGCGATATGTTAATCGTTGAAATCCACGTCGATTGTAGAGATGCAATGGGCGCTAATACCGTAAATACGATGGTTGAAAGGATCGCTCCCTTAGTAGAAGATGTTACAGGAGGTACAGTTAGATTGAGGATCCTCTCCAATCTTGCTACAGAAAGGCTGGTTAGAGCATGGGCTGTATTTGATGAAAAGGAGTTGGGAGGAGAGGAAGTGGTAGACGGAATATTAGATGCCTATGCATTTGCAGAAGCTGACATCTATAGATGCACTACTCACAATAAGGGCATCATGAATGGAATTATTGCCGTGGCCTTAGCAACTGGAAACGATACTAGAGCTATTGAAGCAGGAGCTCATGCATACGCCGCGAGAAATGGGAGATACTCTTCTTTAACTAAATTCGCTAAAGACGCTAACGGGAATTTAGTTGGAAGCATAGAGTTGCCGTTAGCTGTAGGCGTAGTTGGCGGAACGACTAAAACAAATCCAATCGCTAAATTAGCTCTCAAAATACTAGGCGTTAAAAGCGCGCAAGAGCTTGCTGAAGTAATGGCTGCAGTCGGATTAGCTCAAAATGTGGCGGCTTTAAGGGCATTAGTAACAGAGGGAATCCAGAGGGGACATATGAAGCTACATGCGAGGAACTTAGCTATAATGGCCGGAGCTAAACTCAATGAAGTAGACGAAGTAGTGAGTGAGCTAATTAAATCCGGTCAAGTAACATATGACAAAGCGATTGAAATAATAAATAAGCTTAGGAAGAGGACGAAAAGTAATTAAAAGGGGTTGAACGAACCTATAAAACGGCGGCGGTCGTCTAGCTTGGTCTAGGACATCAGCCTGCCACGCTGGTAACCCGGGTTCAAATCCCGGCCGCCGCATAACAAAACTTCCTTTCTTTATTGGAGGTCCCGGATAAAGCTATCTAACTTCGATTGTTTATAGGCCGTTTTCTTTTTAATTTCGCGTAACTCTCTTTTAACTATGTTCATAATTATCCTTCTCATCCTTTTATCTTCAGGAGGATCTACGAGTTCATAGAGGTTAACAATAAAATCATTAATGCCACATTTATTGTTAACTACCTCCTCCATAAGTTTTTTACGTATCTCCTTACTCAGCTTAGTTCTTAACTCATTTATGTAATTAAGTGTCTTGGCGTATTCAGACAACAATTCCCTCATCAAACAGCTATCAGAATTAATTTTTAAAGACCAAAATTCTGAGATTTGAATTTTTGGGATTTTAAAATGGTGCGGGGGGTGGGATTTGAACCCACGAAGGCCTACGCCAGCAGATCTTGAGTTTAGGCGGTTTCTGCCCCCTTTTGTCGCCTAACCCAAGAGGCTTTAACCGAGCTTGGGTACCCCCGCCAATAGGTAATATGTCCTTACGAGTTATTATACTTTACCTCCTATGCGGTAGTAGACGATATGTATGAAATTATTATGAAGAAGACGACCATACTAAAGAGGAGAACAAAATAGACAATCATCATTCTTTTCGCTTTTCTTTGCTCAGCTTCGTCTTTCTCTCTACATGCTCTACTACAATATATCTTCCCCTCCGGTATAGCTTTTCCACAAACCTTACAATGGGAATGAGGAGGGATTTTCTGGACCATTATACCACGATTGTAGTGCCTACATTACCCATTTTAATAGCTTTCTCAATAAGACAGGGGTCATATTTTAGAACTATACATTTTATTTTCGATCTTTCAATTACCCGAACAGAGATAGGATCTAAAAGTTCGTAAGTTCCTGCTGCAAATGCTTTGTCCTTAAGTAATTCCTTTAGCTCCTCGATTCCTATCTGTTTAAATAGCTTCGCGTTAGGGTAAATATTCGGGTCTTTATCATAAATTCCTTCAACGTTAGTAGTGTTCAAGAAGAGATCCGACTTTATTCTTTCAGCGACTAATGCTGCTACAGCATTGGTGCTTTGGCCTGGATATAACCCACCCATTACTACGACCTTTCCTGTTGAAAACGCGAAGTCGAGCTCTTCTAAGGATGAGGGGACTTTAGGATAAGCGATATCTCTTAATCCTGCAATAATTAATCTCGCGTTTAACCTAGTCACGCCAATACCTAATTCATCAAGACTCGATTCGTCCATTTCCAGCTTCCTTCCTAAACTAATGTACGTTCTAGCAATTTTCCCCCCTCCCGCAACTAAAGCAAACCTAATACCTTCATCACGATATAACTTGGTTATAACTGTCGAAAGCCTCCTTATCTCTCTGAAGGGATTATTAAAAAGAGAACCCGAAAGCTTTATCGTAACTCTCATATCCTTCATCCATAATTATTAAGATAAACGAGAATAAAAGTTTAAAGTTTAATTATACGTCCTTTATCATGGAAAACATTGACAAGGTACGACTCCATAACAATATATAGGATCCGGAGATTACTAGCTGAATTATCAAGTAAAAGAGGAAGAGGAACAGAACTTATTTCACTTTATATTCCAGCCAGAAGACCAATCCACGATGTTCTAAATATACTAAGAGAAGAATACGGGACTGCTGCGAACATAAAAAGTGATATTACAAGGAACAATGTTCAGAGTGCTCTGACCAAAGTTATTCAAAGATTAAAATTATATAGGAAAACTCCGGAAAATGGCTTAGCTATCTTTTGTGGGACCTTGTCAGAAGGAGATCCTTCAGTTGGTGGTGAGCTAAAAATCTTTGAAATAATTCCCCCTAAACCTATTAATACATTTTTATACCGATGCGACGACCACTTTCATTTAGATATATTAAAAGATATGTTGAGAGAGGAGGAGGAAGTTGGAATAATTTCGATCGATACGTCTGAAGCAGGGCTCGGAATTATTTCAGGAGAAAGAGTAACGATTGTCGAAGTTTTAACTTCTGGAGTAGGAGGAAAACATAGAAAGGGTGGCCAATCAGCTAGGAGATTTGAGAGACTAAGAGAAGCAGAAATAAACGAATTCTATAGGCGAGTAGCCAATCACGCTTGCAGAGTATTTTTAGAGGATCATAAGGTAAAACGTCTAATTATAAGTGGTCCTGGAATGGCAAAAGAGGACTTTTACAAGGGCGGCTATCTTGACTATAGATTACAAAAGGCGGTCATAGGCTTAGTTGACACCGGGTATGCTGGAGAAGAAGGAATACGCGAAACAGTAATTAAAGGAAAGGAGTTATTATGTGATGTACGTTTTATAGAAGAAAGAGAACTAATTGATAGGTTCCTGAAAGAGATATCTAGAGGAAGAGGACTTGCCGTGTATGGTTTAAATCCTGTTTTAAGTGCGATAGAAATGAGAGCTGCTGATTTGGTTTTAGTTTTGGAAAATATTGGATGTTATAGAATACACCACAAGTGTAAGTTCTGTGGGTATGAATCCCAAAAGTTTGTAAAAAAGGAGAAACTTTTTGAAGAAAAAGCGAAAATTTCATCTTCATCGTGTCCCGTATGTCGTAAAAGTAACTGGGAAATAATAGAAGAAGATTTAATAGACTATTTATATGACAAGACATTGGAAATTGGAGCAAAATTAGAAATTCTTTCATCTAAGTCTGAACATGGGAAAATGTTTGAAAGTTTTGGAGGAATAGGCGCTCTCTTGAGATATGGCATTGAGAACTTGAGGTGAAAAAATGAATATCCGTTTTTCTCCTAAAATAAAGGAGACGCGATGGAACTTTAAAATTGAAGAGGAGATCTTAAAGAAATGGGACGAGGAGAAACTATACGTATTTGATAAGTTTTCTAATAAACCGGTATATTCCATAGATACACCACCTCCATATATCAATACGCCAGTACATATTGGACATGCTTACACTTATGTCTGGATGGATGCCATAGCAAGGTACAAAAGGATGAAGGGATATAACGTTTTGTTTCCTATAGGCTTTGATCGAAATGGATTACCTATCGAAGTTCAAGCGGAAAAGGAGTTTAACATGGATATAAGGAAAACGGATAGGGAAGAGTTTATAGAAAAATGTAGGCAACTGTTAGAAAGATACGGCACCATATCGCGTTATACCTTTAAAAGGCTGGGGCTGAGCGTTAATTCATGGGAAAAGAAATATGAAGTAGGAGGACTATATGAGACTGATGATCCAGAATACAGGAGGCTTACGCAAGAAACTTTTATAGAATTGTATAAGAGAGGATTGGTATACGAAAGTGAGCGAACGACGAATTACTGTCCTGAATGTAGAACCACAATATCCGATGCAGAAGTGGAATATAAGGAAGATTTCACAACCCTTTATTACATAAAATTCAATTTAGTAGAAGATAATAGTAATATAGTAATTGCTACTACGAGGCCAGAGCTTTTGCCGGCTTGTAAACTTATAATTTATAACCCGGAAGATGGAAGATATAAGCACTTAGAAAATAAGAGAGCTATGGTACCCATCTTTAATCATAAGGTAGCAATAAGATCTCATCCTTATGCCAAACCGGATTTCGGTACTGGATTAGTTATGGTATGCAGTTATGGTGATTATGGAGATATTATGATACTTAGAGAATTAAAAATTGAGCCTACGTACGTAATAGATGAGAATGGAAGACTAAATGAGAAAGCCGGGCCTTATAAAGGTTTAAAGGTTATTGAAGCTAGGAAGAAGATAGTAGAAGATCTAGAGAAAATAGGCTTATTGGAAAAGAAAGAAACAATAAAGCATAGGATCCCCATTTGTTGGAGAAGTAAAACGCCTATCGAGTATATACCTACTAAAGAGATATACCTAAAGCAGATCGAATTTAAACAAGATCTCATAAAGATGGCTGATAAGATGCAATTTTTCTCTCCTAAAAGCAAGAAATTGTTGACAGACTGGATAAACGGTTTAAGTATAGACTGGGTTATATCAAGAAGAAGGTATTACGGTACAGAAATCCCTCTCTGGTACTGCAAGAAATGCGGTTATACGATCGTCCCTAAACCAGGTAAGTATTATATACCTTGGAAAGAGAAACCTCCTATAGAAAGATGTCCTAAGTGTGGCTGTTCTGAGTTTAAAGGCGAGGAGAGAATCTTCGATACTTGGTTTGACTCTAGCAGTAGTCAACAATACATTCTAGGATACCTATGGGATAAGGAGTTCTTTAATAAAAATTATCCGGCTTCCCTTAGACCGCAAGGAAAAGAAATAGTTAGAAACTGGCTCTACTTCACTCTCCTTAAATCATATCTCCTCTTTAATAAGGCGCCATTTAGACATGTATGGATACATATGCATGTTGTTGATGAAAAGGGAATAAAAATGAGTAAGAGTCTAGGAAACGTCGTAGACCCTCAGGAAGTATTGAAAAGATATGGCGCTGAAGCTTTCAGGATATGGGCCTTCTTAGAAGGAGATATTACTGAAGGAGATATACGCTGTTCCTACGCTAGGATAGAGGGTAATGCAAAGTTTTTAACAAAATTATGGAACATGGCACGTTTTATATCATCGTTTCCTATCGTGAAAAATGCTTCTCTTACATCAACGGATAATTGGATATTGGGGGAATTGAATAGGGCGATAGAAAGCGTGGAAAGCTTCAATGAACAGTATTCCTTTAATAAATCGGCTTTATTAATCAGAGATTTCTCATGGAACATCTTCGCATCTCATTATATTGAAATGGTTAAACCAAGAGCTTATGGAAGTAAAAACTTCACTTTAGAAGAACAAAGAGCTGCATGGTATACCCTACACTTAGTATTTAGGACTATCTTGCTATTATTAGCTCCGTTAATTCCATTTATAACAGACCATATTTACCGGAAGCTATACTCCGACCGCTCAATTCATACAGAGCAATTTCCAAAACGGTTTAAAATAGAGGAAGATCTCTCTCATTTAACAGAGAGACTCATAGAATTCAATAGTTATGTGTGGAATTTGAAAAGATCGCAAGGCAAATCATTAAAGGATCCTATAAAAATAAGCATTCCGGTAGAACTGAAGAAATTTGAAAAGGACTTAGTTGCAATGCACAATATAATTAATTAAAGTTTAAAAATGCCTAATTTAAGAATTAAAGTGTACAAGCCCCGGTAGCTCAGCTCGGTTAGAGCGTCGCTCTGGTAAGGCGAAGGTCGCGGGTTCAAATCCCGCCCGGGGCTTCATTCCACGATTTCATTATCACGACTTCAAAATCATTATCTCTCAATCTTTTCCCACAATACTTACATTTCCAGTTATATAATTTAAGAACTTGTCTGGGAGATTTCAAATCCATACCGACGTAAAGCTTCCCATTACAGTAAGAACATAAAATTTCTAACATTGTCATTTTATAGAGTTGTTGAGAGTTAAAAACTTTTCAGACTTATAGTTCCTTACACTAGTAGAACAATAAAAAGCGAGTTTCAAGCGTATTGTCTCCACGTATATCCACATTTCGTACATCTATAGAATTGAGTCGGGGGTTCGTCCCCGCTCCTTGTTTGTAAAAGCCACCAATAAGCTTCATTATTACCGCACTTAGGACAAACAATTTCTATAGTCGGCATGGTCTTTACCTCTTCTCCTTCATCAATTACCTTTATAGCTTGTGTAGTCGGAGAAGACACCTTAGATTCAATTTTCAACCCTTTTTCTAATTTCTCATAATATCCACACTTCTCACAAGCCAAGGCAGGAAAGGATTTCCCCCCAATTTTCACAATTTTCAACTTCAAGAGACTTCCATCGTTAGGACAAAACTGAACCACGCTCTCACCCCAATGCCTTTACTATCTCCCTTTTAAAATTATTAATTGAGGATACGGCTTTCTTACA
>Ga0190310_1000704_pt1 | contig 10880 bp, 10 predicted proteins | sample 48700778_MG_FD_165059 | JGI IMG/M metagenome (GOLD analysis project Ga0190310, IMG submission 165059) | Hydrothermal vent sediment bacterial communities from Southern Trench, Guaymas Basin, Mexico - 4870-07-7-8_MG | ecosystem: Environmental > Aquatic > Marine > Hydrothermal vents > Sediment ... | reverse complement strand
CCGATGGCCAGCATAATCCGGACGACATTCCAGAGCTAATAAAACCGATAGTTGATGGTGAGGCAGACGTAGTGATTGGGTCGAGATTCTTAACACAGGAGGCCGAGATTCCTACCTATCGCAAGATCGGGATCAAGGTAATAAACTGGATTATGAGAGCGAAAGCTAAGAAGATATCTGACACACAGTCTGGATACAGAGCGTACTCAAAGAAAGCTCTTCAACTAATTAAACCTGCGGAGATGGGAATGGGTGTGAGCACGGAGATACTCCTAAAAGCGGAACAAAACAACCTAAAGATAAAAGAGATTCCGATAAAAATATTCTACAGGGTAGAACGACCATCAACAATAAACCCTCTAACACACGCATTAGACGTGATCTTCAGCACGATAAAACAGCTATCAATAAGGCATCCACTAATATTCTATGGAATACCTGGAGTAATCTCCTTACTAGTAGCATTAGTGGCAGATTTAATGCTAATTCATCTATTCAATGCCACAAGGTACTTCAATTTACCATTAGCAATAATAACTGTAGGATTCGGAATAGCAGGAGCAATATTATGCTCAATAGCAATAATACTCTGGACACTAATCAGTCTCATTAGAGAACGCTAAAGGGATCTTAAGTTTAATTTGCAAGGCTCATTATTTAGTGCACTTGAAAATGGGAAAAATGCTTAAGATTATAGCTCCCTTCCCTCTCTCACCAGATTATGGAAGTAGCACTCGGGTTATAAATGAAATCATGAGTGTCCGAAGTCTTTTTCCACGCATTAAAGTACTAAGTTATGGAATATACGGATCCTATACCAAGATCATTCGTGATCAACTTAACCTAAAGTTAGCAACTAGCCTTTTCAAAATGGGATTTAGTCTCCAACACTTGATTCCGTCGACTACTTTATACCTCAGAGCTTTAATTGGAAAAGATGTGGAGTATCGTAATGATTCAATTATTCATGCACATTGGCCGATTGGCGGGCTTATCGGTTTGGGTCTTAATGCAACGAAATTAAGAGATAGTCCCGTGATATGTGATCTTCATGGATTAGTGTTTGAAGAAGCTGTGATGGCGAAACAAAAAGAACTCGCTCGATTAGTTTTCCTGATTGAGAAACTAGTGCTTGATAAGGTTGATTTCGTAATCACATCCAATGAGCTATTGGCGAGAGAAGTTTTAAAAAGATATCAAATAGAAAGACGGAAAATGGCTGTGGTTTACGATGCTGTAGATGTTAACAGATTTATCACTATACCTAAGGAGTTACCATTAATGTGGAGAAAGATCTATAACATCCCCACAGATGCTTTGGTCATATTGTATGTTGGGTCGATTTCTAAGCTCCAAGGTATGGATCTCATGCTAAAATTTTTGACAGAAATTATGGGGGTCAAGAAGAATGTGTATTTTGTGATTGTAGGAGGCAAATGGAGCAAAGAATACGCCTCGCTTATTACGCAAATTAAAAATTATCCACAAGACATCAAAAAATTTATCAGATTGATACCTAGGGCTGATTATTTATCGGAGGTACCAATTATCGTTAATGCAGCCGACATATGTATTTCATTAAAGAGACCGAGTCTTCAGAGTAATGCAAAGTTGCTTATTTATGGAGCAGCAGGCAAACCAGTTATTACATTTGATACGAAGATTAATAGAATATTTCTCGGGCCCTATGGAATATATCTGAGGTGGCCATTACAGAGCGATGAATTCCTGCAAGCCGTTGAAAAGGCTATTGATTATTCTTGTAATGAAGATTATAGAATAGGTCTTATAAACTATATCAAGAAAAACCATAGTCTAGATAGATTGAGAGAACAACTTGTCCATGTTTATGAAAGTTTTTGTACTTAGGAGGTTAAGACTTGGAACGGGTAACTACTAAAAATTCTGTTTTCACGTCAGGATATATGTAGAATTCAGCATGATAGATAGAATAAAAAATATCATTATTGTAACGGGATCAGATTTTAGTCCTGGAAGGGCGCTTTATATCGGTAAAGCTTTGAAATTACTCGGTTTTGAATCCAAAGTACTTACTCACCAGCCTGTTTATCAAGATAAAGCGAGCATGTTTGAAAATACAGATGTTCGAAATGGAGAGGTTCTAAAAGTCAAAATGCCCTTTGCCAAGGCATTATATTCATCAATAGTAGGTAGGTTAGCGGTTTATATTGTTTTTTCGCTTCTAGCTTTCATAAAATTGCTTAAGCTTCTGAACAATATTGATATTGTCTATTCAAGAGGTCCTCATCCATTTACAGATTTGTTAGGTATAATGCTCAGGAAGATCAGAAAGAATGTTAAGGTGATATCTGATATCACAGATTTATGGCCAGATGCGGTAGAATACTTGAAACTTAATGCAATTCTGAAAAAATTGATTATCAGTATCGGATACAGAATAAGTTATGTCATATGTTCCAGAGTTGATGTGATAATTACTCATACCAGTCCTCTTAAAAAAATCCTTCAAAGAAGATATAATAGACCAACCTATGTAATATATGGTGCTGTTGATCTTAGAAGGTTTCGGCCAATGGATAAGTCAGAGTGTTTGCAACGTCTTAGTAGAGACCTCGACAACACTATAATAAATGAAATTGCTAACAAATGCGTAGTGATGTATGCTGGCCTCCTTGGCCCCTTCCAAAATCCGTTTTTAATATTGGAATTGGCTAAGCTGATGAGATCGGATGATGATATATTATTCTTAATAGTTGGGACAGGGCCATTAGAAGAGGATATGAAACGAAAAGTAAAAAAATTAAAACTAAGTAATGTTGTATTCCTATCACCAAAACCCCACGAGAAAATGCCTTTTATTTATAACTTGGCAGATTTATTTGTTTTCACGTATGCATCAAGCAAGTTTTTAGCAATGGGGCTTCCCAAAAAAATCATTGAATATGCTGCCATTGGAAAACCAATTTTGTGCTTAGGACCGAGATGTGTTGCTTCAGATTTATGTCTACAATGGAGAGCCGGCTATCATATAAAACCTGATAAGATATGTAAGTCTGTAGAGATAATTAGACAATTAAAGGATAATCAAATTTTGAGAAAGAATATTGGAATAAATGCTCGAGAGATGGCAAAATCTTTGTTTTCTATAAATAGCGCTGCGAAAATAATCAGAGATATTGTCAGCACCGTATAAATTGTTACACAATCATTAGCAATTTACTGAGAGATTTTGTTTTCAAACTTGATGTAGAGATATGAGAATAATAAAAGTCAAAATCAAAGATCCGATTAATCTGCTTATAATGCTTTATTATTGTGTACTGATTCTTCTACATTACCTAACAATAGGTAAAGTACTACCTAATATACAATCTGATATTCATGTTCATTTAAAATGTACGCAAATTCTTTTAGATGATTTGAATGCTTACAGCTGTTATCGATATCTAGGATTTCATATTTTACTTCTTTTGCTTTTAATTAGTTCCCCCGGAAGCTTTTCCACAGCAGCAGGACTATTAGTTTTTGCAAACTTGATTTCTATTTTTCTAATTTACAAATTTTTTAGGGAATTTTTCCATTCATCTCTTCCTTCCTTTTTTGCAACATTATCACTTTCTATGGGTAATCTAATATGGGTCAGGCTTATCCCTTGCATAGGCATAAGTAACTCTAGAGCGGCCTACAGTTGTTTCAGACCATTTGAGGCGCTAATATTCAATAGCAGTTTTAATATATCAAACTATCTGTGGTTGAGCTTTCTTCCACTAACAGTTTCGTTATCGATAACATTCTTCTTGATATCGTATATAGCTAGTGATAGGCCAAGATATAATAGCTTATTGATTTATATTTTTATTATCTTTAATTACTTGGTTCATCCTTTCTACGCACTTCTATTTCCATTTTTACTAGTTTTTGCATTATTTTTATCGTTATCTGCCGATTACGATAAACTGTCAGCAAAATATAGAATTATCAAGGACGCTCTTCTATGTAGCCTTTTTTCCGGTTTTATGCCTTTGCTAATATCCAACTTGATGTTTAATATATCTCCGATAGCTAGATTTCAAGATGCTATGTTCTCCTTAGTAAATGCAGGGGCGTGTCTAATAATGCGGACCTTCTTATCTATGAGTTCTCGCATATTTATCCTAATCAAGAAAATTTCTTCCACGAAATTCAGTTATATCATTAACTTAACTCTACTTGTATTGTTGTTAGCATTCTTAATATATAGCATAAACAAATTATATACTCTACATGCCTTTAATGCTTGGAACTTACGCCGTCATCCTACTCCGCTATGGCTGTACCCTGCGGTGATCGGCATCGGTCCACTTTTAATAATGATTTCTCATTTACTTGCAAGAGACACTAATGTTAGGACACTATCATTCATATGCTTACTCTTACCCATGGTTTTCGTGATACCTGCACCAATACTCGACTATGTTAACTTCAGCCTACTAGGATATCATGTCAATGGATATTTCATGTATAGTGGAGTGGAGTCAGGTAGATTGCTTGCAATATCAAACCTTTTATACTTAATAGGTAGCGGTATAAGCATTGGTTCTGCAATCAGTCGAATTAATAATTATTTCTTGAAATATGTCATCATTCTTTCATTATTTGCAGTCGCCTTTATTCAGTCATGGGTAGTATCAATCAAATATTGGATCGTGATGTATCAAAACTTTTATCAGCCTGCTTAGGTAGTTCTAGAAAGTTGGCCGCGTATCGATGTAATTACCCGAATTGTCTCTTTTGAAAAATTCTCCTTTCTGAGATAACATATAGGAATGCATATGTTATGGGATTCTAGGTGATGTTTAAATGAGCCTCACGGTTGAGGTTATATCAGGACTAATGAGTAAAACACCTAAGGGAGTAACTTATTCTTTTGTTTTTGATGAATGTCATAGGCTTGCTAGTAGGAATATAAGGATTCATGTTATAAGACCAGTATTTGAGAGCGCCAGCTTTTCCTATGGATTAACTTTTCATGGATTAGAAAAACCAATAGATGTCAGGGCATTAATTTATTCTATTAAAAATCTGAATTGTTATCATCCATTATCACTTCTAAGGAATCCCATTAAAATCTATTGGGAAAACCTTTATGCTATTAATGCATTAGAGATAGCTAGGAAAAATGAAATCGATTTAATCCATGCTCATTTTGCTTATCCACAGGGTTTAGTAGGCATGCTGATCAAAAGAAAGCTAAGAAGACCACTGATAGTCACTTTGCACGGTTATGATATTCTTGTAGAGCATTCTGTTAAATACGGTATTCGATTGGATAAACGGTACGATTTAATAATACAAGAAGTCTTAAACGACGCCGATGCTATAATAGTAGCGAGCAAAGCGATATATAACGAGGCCAGCAAACTATGTGAAAAGAGGGATAAAATACAATTGATTCCTAATGGAGTTGACATTAAACGCTTCAACCCCCAGCTAGATAGCTCGGTTCTCCGAGAAAAATGGAATATTAAAGATCAATTTGTGGTATTCACGGTCAGGCATCACCGACCTCAGTATGGTATTGAGTACCTGATAAAGGCAGCCGCATTGCTGTTAAAATGGAAGAAGAATGTTATATTTATAATTGGTGGTGATGGGCCTATGCGGCAGTATTACGAAAAAATGGCTCTGAAGCTCGGTCTTAGGGATAGGATGATTTTTATCGGTGAAATTCCTAGGTTGGAAGTGCCATATTATTATGCTATGAGCGATATTGTAGTAGTTCCATCTCTTCAAGAGGGGTGGGGACTTGTTGTAACTGAAGCTATGGCAACAGGTAAGCCTGTGATAGGTACAAGGGTTGGGGGTATAGTTGACCAGATTGTTGATGGATATAACGGTTTTCTTGTCCCGCCGAGAGATCCCAAAGCTATAGCTAAAAGAATCCTTTATCTCATAGATAATCCAAGTGAGGCAAAGAAAATGGGTATGAATGGCAGAAAGCTAGCTGAGGAAAAATTTAACATAGAGAAGAGAATAGATAAAATAATAGAATTGTACAGAAAATTATTAGGCTAACTAAGATAATCAAATGTCATTATCTTTTACAGGCATTTATGAAATCTTATTAAGTTAGCTATAGAGGAGTTCCTGAGATATAGCTGGATCAATGAGCCTATTACAGCTACATTCTGATGATAATGCCATCGGAAATAGGAAAGTGCAGTAAAGCAAAATATTGTAGCATTTTAGGAGCCAATGGTGCGATGTGTTTATTATTATGTTAAAGATAAATCCTAAATCAGTGTGTGGCTTGCATGAGGTTCGTTCTGGTCTTTGGTACTCGTCCTCAGATAATTAAGTCTGTTCCAGTAATTTGCGAATCACTTAGAAGAAGTCTGGACATGGACATTATTCATACTGGTCAACATTATGATAAGCTTATGTCCGATATCTTTTTCAAAATCTTTTCCATTCCTTATCCAAAGGCTAATCTGGGAGTTGGATCAGGTTCTCAAGGATACCAAGTCGGTGAGATTATAATTAAACTTGAAAAAGCCCTTCTTGAGAGTGAACCGGATGCAGTAATAGTTCCAGGCGATACTAACTCTGCCTTGGCCTCAGCAATAATAACAGCAAAATTACGGATCCCATTGATTCACATCGAAGCAGGGGCAAGATGTTATGATATAAGTATGCAGGAAGAAATAAACAGAAGGATTATAGATCATATTTCCTCGATACTTTTTTGCGTATCAAAAAACTGTGTAAATAATCTGATGCAAGAGAGCGTTCCCGGAAGAATCATTTTTTCAGGAGACACTATGTATGAGGTATTTGAAATGAGTTCTAAAAATATAGCTGAAAGCGACATAGTTGAAAGATTAAATCTTGAACCCAGAGAATATGCGGTTTTGACTCTCCATAGAGAGGAGAATGTAGAAAATGTAGACAGATTGTTTAAAGTTCTTAGCGCGGTAAAGTCTATTGGAACAAAAGTCGTGTTTCCAGTACATCCTAGGACTAAGAAGAAACTTTTGGAATTCAAATTAAGTGTAAAATGCGATCATATTGTAACGGTAGACCCTTTAGATTACTTTTCGATGATGAGATTAATCAGGGATAGCATATTGGTTTTGACGGATTCGGGGGGTCTCCAGAAGGAAGCATTTTGGTCAAAAGTACCCTGTGTAACTCTTAGGGGCAGAACCGAGTGGGTTGAAACCGTCCAAGCAGGTGTGAACTTCCTTACGGGCACTAACCCTAATAGAATTATAAAGACATGTAGATACATTATGTCTAACTATGAAGCGATTACATCTAAATTCAAATTAGTTAACAACCCATACTTGAATAAGGAATTAGATAAACCGCCGTCGAAAATAATCATAGATGAAATCTTGAAGTTTATAGCCTGAGCTAAACTTTATGCACTTCTCCAACAAATTCTGCTATAGTCTCTATGTTTGCTCCAAATTTTCTTGCCATGGTGCTGTCATTACGACTCTGTAGACTGTTTCCCAGAGTTTTACTGGTTCTGACGATCCTAGCGGGCCCCTATGTGGCCTTACTTTTTAGTCCAGCATCACCTAGATGATTTGCGGCATTTTCAAGATCATCTAGCGGAAGCGTTGTGACCCATTTTATCCAGAAAAGAAGATGTCTTTTAATATTTTGGATGCTTACCCCTTACAGGAGTGTACGCTATTGGAATTTTAATCTTATCATAAATTTTTCTCGTAGTCCTTGGCGTAACAGTTAGGTGTATGAAGATCAGCCTTGGCTTAAAATCTTTTGCATAATTCATAGTTACGTTAATAAACTTATCGCTAAATGGTGTCGCGATATGTAGAAAGTCAATAGATCTGGGCGGCTCGTCCTACTCATCTATAGATTTTAGATGGATCTATGTCACAGCCATAAACGTTAAACTTTTTTGATTCCGAAAAATCTCGTAGAGAGGTCTTCCAATTTCTCCGAAACCTATAACTAAAACTGGTCTCCTAGTCATCGTAGCTCTTGTTTTTCTCATCCAGACTTTAAAAATTTTGTTTAGCCCGATCATTCATCTCTGACATCATTAGTTTTTATCCTTCTCAATTTAAATAAAACTGACCCACCGCAAGTATACGGCTGACCTGGATCAGGACACTGAACATATCCAATATCATCAGTTGTTCCTATCCCAAGATCCTTCGCTGAAACACCCTTTAGAAAAGGCATCAGAAGAGTTAACATGGAGCTTAATGCATGTAAGCATATTTTTGTCTTCTGATTCTCCAGTATATAGAATTCTCTCACCACGAAAAAGTCACCTGGCTTATAATAAGCTGCACAACAACCTCTAACTTCCTCAACTACAACTTCAATCTCAAACCTAGACATGCGTTCACCTGAACCAGTCTTCTAGGATATGATCTAATAATCTTATCGCTTACTAGCCAGCTTAACTCCCCCTTCTAGTGTCATTGAATAACTGCCAACTGTTATCTTTCTCAGCATATTTGAGCCATTAACTACTACGCCTACCATATATTCTTCAGTAGCCACTTTCTAAAGAGCGGTATAATCTTAAACGATAAAACCATCCGATAACAAAGATGCTAAGGTAACATTATCTTGCTAACCATAGCCGCAACCATTAAACCCCTGCCACCCCTTACTTCCGTTAGGTTTCTGATGCAAGCAAATAGGAGGTATTATTAAGAACGATACGACCTTATGAAGCCTTATTATCTCGATCCTTTAGCCTAGCTCCAATTATGACAACAAGCGTGGAGACGTAAGGCATACACGATGGACTATCGTGGTGCCTCACGTGTTATAGAGAAACAGCTATTAAGGTCATCACTTAAACCCCGTTAGGAGATGGAATCAGCGGAGACATTACTAGAGATTCTAAGAAGGAAGGTGGTCAAAGGTATGCTGAACAAGGCAATAGACCTGCTATGCCATCAACACTTCGCAGATCCATTCTACATAGCTCCAGATATCCTCCTTCACTATGAAGTCGAAAAAGATAATCCAGAAGAATTCTCGAGAAAATTCGCAAAATACAATCTAAAATATGTCCTCCAAGAACCGAAAAGAAAACTCTCAGAGCGGGACCTAGACAAAATAGCGCTGAAAATAATTGCTAACGAATTATCTAAAGTCAGAGAATCCAAATATGGAATCAAGAGAGGCAGAACATCCATTATTACACCACGTAACGGCAAATGCCCCTTTCCAATAAGGTTTCAGAAATCGTTAAGGAAAAGATGGGAAAAATGGTGAGAAGAAAATAAGTTAAATTTTCGCCACACAAATACACTCTTATAAATGAATTTTTCAATACTGATATTGCATAGTAAGTGATTAGACATTTATGGTCTCCGATTTCTTAATCGATTACGGATGTGGTGCTACTTAATCATGCTGGCCGAATCCAAGGCTAGAGTATATCACCCAATACTTGGATATATGATGTGTCATTACGTATCATAGCGGTCGCTTACCAGGTCTGGATTCTCGCAACTCTTTAAGACCTCCTTTCTCCTCTAAGATATACTTCTTAACGGGTGGATATATCTTGGGAGCTACGTGATCTTTAGATTCAACTCGATCGCTGGTCTCTATATTAGCTCGGATGATCTGCAAGAATTCATCAATAGCCCTCTCAGCAGCCTTCCGCTCTTCAGGCGTTAAAGAATACATTCTCTCTATCTCGTTAAACAGCTTTATAATACCCAAACAATAATACGCATCCTGAAGCCTCCCCTGCCTTACCAAATTGACGACGGTCTCAAAAGTAGAAATGAGAGCAGCCGAATTCATAATACCCGAAACTGCGAGAGAATATTCATTCTTCTTCACATTTATGCTGTCTCCTAAGGTTGGCAGAAAACTAACCTTGACTCTAGACTTACGACCATACTTCTTATTAAACTTCCTAATATAGTATCCAACGCTACTCCTAGGAATTCCAGTCAGCATAGAAATCTCATCAACAGTATACCCTTGGATCCAATAGCTGTAGATAAGCCTTTCACGCTCAACATTACGCTTAAAACTCATACGTCCCACACAGTATCTAAAATCTTTTAGGTGTATATAAACTTGGACTAGATCCAATAGGACATCCAATAATATCCAACAAACACCTCAAGTTAAGACGGGCTCCGCAAGAATCTCATAAAGATTAACTTAAATAAACTACTGCTAGAAACATGAGGGAAGATGCCCATCCAAAGTCCTATAAAAGAACTATCCCTACTTGGCGTAAAACTGGCAGACTTACAAAGATTCCCTGACGAGCGCGGGATTTTTACAGAGATACTTCGGAGCGATTGGAAAGAACTTTTAGGCGAGGACACGATCGTCCAAGCAAATTTCTCAATAACATACCCCGGCATTATTAGGGCTTGGCATAGACACGAACGCGGCCAAGTAGACTACTTCCTAGTAATAAGGGGTTCCATAAAGGTCTGCGCATATGATGATGACGAAAAATCTCCTACAAGGGGACACTTAGTCGAGGTCATCTTATCTGATGCAAGGCTCCAGGTCCTGAGAGTCCCAGGCCATTATTGGCATGGATTCAAGGTAGTTGGAAACGAGCCAGCCTACCTAATATACTTCGTAAACAAGCTATACGACTACACCAATCCCGATGAAAAACGAAGACCGTGGAACGATCCAAAGGTGGTTCCTGTGGCCATAAACGGAAGAAAAGACGATCCGAGAGTTGGCAAGCCATGGGACTGGCTATATCCACCACACAAATAAACTGCATGGAGAATAGCTAGCTCATTCTCGAAAAGCCTTAAATCCGATTAGCTCTAAAGCGTGATCAAGATGAAGATCCTCGTTACGGGTGGGCTCGGGTTCATCGGCAGCAACTTAATCAGGTATCTTCTCAACCAGCATAAGGATATCAAGAT
>Ga0190310_1000703_pt1 | contig 10896 bp, 6 predicted proteins | sample 48700778_MG_FD_165059 | JGI IMG/M metagenome (GOLD analysis project Ga0190310, IMG submission 165059) | Hydrothermal vent sediment bacterial communities from Southern Trench, Guaymas Basin, Mexico - 4870-07-7-8_MG | ecosystem: Environmental > Aquatic > Marine > Hydrothermal vents > Sediment ... | reverse complement strand
TTCTCAACAACTCTAGCTACCTCGCTCCAATCAATCTTCTCAAGTAGTCCAGCGCTCTCCGGCTCATGTAGATTCATTAGCTTCATTTCACCTATCTTAACTACGTCATACATTATCGTCTCCAGAGGTATGTTGTACACTCTCCTGAGAATTACCATGAGATATGCAAGCCCAATTCTAAGCCACGCTAAATCCTCATCCGGGCTCAGCTCCATAGTAATGCCGTAGGTATAATCGGTGTACATCCCGTATGTCGGCGTTGGAACCTCTATGGGCCTCCTCTCCCGATAGGCTATGGTTCTGCTATCTGCCCTAACTATTCTGCTCTTACGCTCAACCACGTACCACGTTACCCTTGAGGGGAACTTGTATAGCTTCCCAAAGCCGGAGGTAGGAGGTCTAACTGTACATAAAACCTCACTATACAGCCTACCCAGGTTGTAGTCCGATAGTATCGAAGGCTCCTCACCCCATTTACGCTTTATCTTCTCGTATTCCCCGAACGCCTCAGCCAGTGCCTCATGTTTCCATATTAATCCGTATGATATCGGCTCAACCTCTACAGCTACCACTGTTCTACCGCTTCTCCCTCCTAGTCTATGTCTAGTAACTATGGAATCTGAAGTGTAGTCGAAGCATCCTATCTGAAACTTTTCAACTAGATCGCAGTGTGAGATATCCTCCAGATACTCCTCCTCGCCAGCCCTTATTCTTACCCTCTTGATACCGTATGGCGGCGAATATTCGTAGAAGTTCATGTTTATCCATGTCCTCTTCCCCCTACTTGATAGGTATGGGCCCTCCACGAGCCCTAGCGACTTTAGAAACTTGTACTCTTCCTCGCTTACTCCTCTCCTGCTGTGTCTCGAGGAAACTACGTGGAATAGCGCCTTAAACAGCATCATGTATTTATTGTCTGTGTTCACTATGACGTGTTCTAGCGGTAGGTTAAGCCATTCTATGAATGCATCTAGTCCCCTAGATAGTAGCTCCCTATCCCACTTGGAGAACGGTATTATTATAGATTCAGTAAACGGTATTTCCTCCCTTCTACCCTTCCTGCCCTCCCTCTGGTGGAACTCCCTTACGTCCTCAGGCAATCCTAAATGTACTATCCTGATGATTGTTCCTATATCTATCCCCTGTGAGAGAGTTCTTGGAGAGAATATTACCTTCATCTCCCCTACTCTAGCCTTACGCTCTATCTCCTCCCTAAAGGCCTTAGATATTAGGTGATGATGCGAGGCCACTAGCTCGCCTTTATCCCCTATCGTCGACTTAAGCCTCCTTGCATACTGTTCAGCCGTAGCTATGCTCCTCGTGAATACTAGGGTTACTCCATCGTCTTCAACATATTTCGAGAGTATTTCGCTGATGTCAAACTCTATTTTAGGCACGTCTAAACCTAGGGCTTCAGCGACTTCGAGTACCTTAAATACGTTGTTTTTAAAGTGCTCGTAGTCCTCAAGCGCCCTTTTAACGTCTTCTCCAACGTTCCCCTTTAATATGACGTCCTTATACTTGGATATATGTCTCCATACAGCCTGGAGGTTTTTGCCTAAGATTATGTATGTTCTATTCTGAACTTTAAATGGCCTGCCCTCAACTATGGCAGTATCCCTATCGTTTATGGATTTAAGGTACTCTGCAAGTTCCTCGGGATTGCCTAGCGTGGCTGTCATCACCGCTATCTGGAAGTTTGACTCTGAGATCTCCCTCAATATGGACATCATGGCCATAAGTAGAGCTATCTCCCTCGGCCCGTAGAAGTCGAATTCATCGAATACTATCAGCTTTACCTTGCCTAGAAAGGCGTCTAGAAGCATGTTTCTGGGGTTCATAGCCCACCTTTTAAGCTCCATCATTAGAAATGCTGGGTTAGTTATCACTATATCTGCGTCCCTAAGCTTCCTTCTTATGTCGCCCGTCCTTAATCCGCTCCTCCATAGAGCCTCCTTTGTTTTAGCGTCGATCTGCTCAACCCTATATCCTAGAGTCTGACAGTAATCCTTAATCCTTTTAATCTGATCATTAGCTAGGGCTAGAGTTGGATAAACCGCTAGAGCTGGAACCCTATATTTGAAAACGTATAGAAGCCATGCCTCAGTCTTACCTGAACCCGTACCGGATTTAAGCACAATATTGTATCCATTGCTTAGGTGTTTAAATGCCTCATACTGATGTTTATACAGTTTCTTCCCAGATACAAACCTAGAGTGCCCAGAACCCTTAGCAAGCTCAGGCAATATATCAATAAACCTTACATCAACTAACTCAGGTTTAACCTCAGGCTCAGTATAAGTATAGTAATCATACCCAAGCTTACGGAGGATTTCCCCTGTATTGTGAATCCTCATCAATACATTATTTTTATTTACGTATTTAAATTAACGTCCTTTAAGCGCCTTAACTATATGCGCCATTCTCAAATGTCTCTTAATAATCTTCATTAGATGCCGTCTCTCCCTCATGCTAGCTTCCGGTGATATTTCCTCGAACCTACTGTCGTCCACGTTGTATAGAGCCCTAATGCCTCTCCAGTAAATAGCTATTCTATACTTCTCGTATTCCTCCATTCTTCTGCGCTCTTCATCCTTTAGCAACTTAGCTACGTTCTGGTGTACTCCAAAAGATTCCGCAAGAGCTACATCCGAATAGAGTATGTTATCGTTCGCCAGTTTCCCTTTTACAAGCTCAATTATAAGCCTCCTTAGCCTTATTAGGCTTATGTATCCCTCCGTATTCTCAGCTATCTCAACGTCTAAATTGCTGGGATACCTTATCAACAGCGGTACTCTTAGTAGCTCGTCGTCTAGGAATGTTCCGTGGCTTATTCTGCCATGCTCTCCTAACATTTGTCCATGATCGCTTGTAACGATTATCAGGGAATTATTCATCATGTTGACTTCGTCCAGCTTACCTAGAAGCTCCAGCAACTTGTTAGATATGTATTCAACCTCCCTCCTATAGGCTCTCCTGAGCTTCTCTAGGCATTGCTCGTTGAAGATCTCTTCTTTTCCTGTAACGAAGTTATAGTGAAATGTTAGCTTACCGCATGGATCGTTAAAGTAGGGCTCGTGTACCTCCATGAAGTTTATGAATATAAACCTCGGCCTATCGATCTGGATATTTGAAATGATATCTGTAAATTTGCTTACCATCTTCCCTGCTCCCTTGTCCAGCGGCCAGTTGCTGAGGAGCCCCTGGATATACCCGTATGGCTTCTTGATGAACGAACCTATAGTCATCTTCACTAGTAGCTTATATCGCCCCTCCGATAAAAGCATTCTAGCTGTCTTAGCCTTACCCTCAACCCTATGTTTCGCCTTTAGTCTCCTTACCTCCTCTCTTTCTCTGCTTGATAATAGTATTAGAGAGGAAGGCCTGTACAGGAAATCGTGGTAGTAGTCGAATCTAAAGCCGTTTGAAGGTCTAAGGTAGGGGTTTGCGCTCAATAGTATCGTAGAGTATCCAAGCTCCTTTAGAATTACGCTTAAAATATCCCTCCTCCTCAGCTTCACACTGAGGCCCTTAACCTCTCTCGTCTCATGTGCATTGTGGAAAGCCGGGTAGATGCCTGTAAGAATTGAAGCACAACTTGGGATAGTCCAGGATGCTGGAGCTATAACGTTCTCGTATTTTACGAAGCCATGCTTGACCAGTCCATTCTCAATTATTTCCGCATAATCCTTCCTTAAAGCATCAATAATTATAAACACAATGTCTATATTCCTCACATTAATCACGCTAGTCGCTAGCTATCAGATATCTAAGGTAAATATTATTTAATATATTTTTAATGAATAATATTCAACAAAGGGATGTATTGATGCCCGTACTCTCGGTTATTGTGTTAAGTAAGAATAATGGAGATACGTTAGAGACGTGTCTTAGATCTATAGTTAGGAGTCGTGTTCCTGAGGGATGGGATAGAGAGATCGTTGTAGTTGATGCGCATTCTACCGATAACACTCCATATATTCTGAGGAAATACTCTAAATACATTAGGGTCGTTTACGATGAGGGCAGAGGCATAGGCATAGCCCGCAATATAGGGATAAGCAACGCTAAGGGGGATGTAATATGCTTCGTTGACGCCGACTGTATAGTTGGTAGAGACCATTTCGTGGAGATAGTTAGGGCTATGGAAAGCTACGATATTATTGATGTTGCAAGCGACTATCAGCGACTACTCTCAATGGATATCCCTAAGCTGTTTAGATACGAGATATTTCTGAGGATGCACGGTAAGGCTTACTCTAAGAAAATGCGTGAGGATAGGTGGTTTGCAGCTGGAGACTTCATATCATTTAAGCGTAAAGTATGGGATCAGGTAAAGTTTTGGACGTATCCCGAGTTCGGCTGCGATGACGTGGACTTCGGCTTTAGAGCTAGATTAAAAGGATTTAGAATAGGCGTCGTTGACGTTAGGGGCACGGTTTCGATCCATCGATCGAGACTTAGGGATTTAATAAGGGAGCAGAAGGGATGGGGTAGGGGATACGCTTACCTAATTGCAAAATATAGAAATACGCCTATAGTGTGGCGGGCCTACCACTTTAAACCGATTATATATAGAGTTCTTGGAAGATACGCCTGGCTCTACGTGATATTTAGATTTCTACTGCCTCTTGGAGTATTTGGTGTAGCGTTAAAGGCTAGGAGCCTAGGTATACTGCCCTACTATTTCCTGAGAAGATGGGTTTACGCCTATTCGTTGCTAAGAAATCTTAAAAAAGCCTTCAGCTATTATTCAAGGAAAAGAATTTAGCTATCCTTCCCTGAACTCTGAGACCTCCTCTATTTCCTCCCTCTGCTCTGCTTCAGCCCACTTCTTTAATACAACCTCTCGATGGTAGATTACGCCTATAGCGTAGAGTATTGCCGTTGGCAGTATTGTTACGATTACGTAGTATCTCATAGGGTCTAGCGGTATGTACTTTATTGTTGCCGCCTGATTGAAATTGTAGAGCATTAATGTTATGAAGAACCATGCCGTACCCATGTTCATGAACATTGAGCCTGACTCGCTCAAGGCGAAGCCAGGCGTACGCTTCCTAGTTATCGGCCAGAATAGGTTTCCGCCCATCATGCCCATGTGATCCTCTATTATATGAGCCCAGAAGCCGAGTATAGATGCTATAGTTAAATCCAGCGCAAAATCCAGCCTTATAACGAAAGCTGTTATTAGATAGAGTACTGCACCGAATATTATTCCAGTTATGAAGCTGTGAGCCCACTCCCTATGCCATGGGAGGAAGTTTACTTCAACAACATCGCCCTCCCTAATGAACTGGTAGGATGGTCCATGGAAGCCCTTGACCTCGAATGGCCTGGGATACTTTTTAGAAAACGGGTGCTTAGTTTTAGCTATTCCCACCCTTTTATCGGGTGGAGGCTCCGTGCCCTCCACCTCTGTGCCCGATGGAGTAACGAGGGGGCCTACAACTACCTCTATCTCATTCTTATCCGACCTAAACCTTACGCTGTATTTTCTGTATACGTCTCCAGGTGCTCTAGCTGTAAAACACTTTAACCTAACGTCCTTGCCTGTCTCGTATGCTTCATCTATTGCCTTAGCTATTGTTTCAGCTATCTCCTGGGGATTCATGTCGTCGTATTTCGGCTTAATTATGTAGTCCCACTTCTCGAAGTGCTTGTATATCTTGAAGTCCAGGAAGTCGGGAAGGTAGGCGAATGCGGCTGGTACGAGCATCCATAGTCCTCCGTTTAATGCATCCTTCAGTAGGCTTTTAAAGAACGTTGCTATGGATAGGCCGGAGAGGAAGTGGGTGAAGCCCCTCATTTAACCACCTATATTCCGAGTATTTCACACAGTATATCCGCTGTCCCAGTCATGCTTAGGAGCACTGGAAATAGGAGGAGGCCGAGTGGATACGACCTCCTGGTATTGTATAGGCCGGCTACTAGTCCTAGGAAAGTGGCTATAGTCATGTAGAATATACCCATTAATCCCGTTCCTACGTAGGTTATTATCACTAGCATCGCCATAGTTATGAGGGAGAGCTTCTTGTAGCTTATCCTAGTCACTAGGCTCACGTACACTCTACCTATTAGCAGGGTTGCTAGGAACGATATTCCGGATACAAACAGGAGTATACCTAACGCTAAAACATACTCCTCGTAGAGCTTTGGTATATATATTCCAGCGGTTATCCAGGCTCCAGTCCCCCTTATAATTCTGAAGGTTGGCATGAATAGGAGGAAGTATGCTCCAACATAGTACACTACTCTATTGGCGCCCTGAGATATCAGGAATTCGTCCTCACTGGTTGGATTGACTAGGTGGCCTGCAACTAGTGCCCCCATTCCTCCAGTTATGAGAGGATATAGAGCCGCTATTATTCCCCCGAATACTCCGGATATAAGCCCCCTCAGGTAATTCGGTAGGCTGATCTCCACCTTATCCATTATTTCCTGCTTGGGTATCTGCACATTTGATATTAGGTTGAATACTACCCATGCCATGCCGAAGGCTCCTATGAAGAGAGGCATGAGGTTTAGGTATGCTCTATCGGGGGGTACTATGGGTCTACGCATAGCTATGAATCCAAGTATTCCCGAGGCGAAAAATACGAATAGTCCGGCGAAGGATTGCTTCCACGCATCAAGTAGCCTTGAAAGTGGGCTACCCACCTTCTCCCCGTATCTATGCCACTCAGACATGAACATGAAGAGTATTAGTGCTGCTATGAATACGTGTATGTAGTTTGAGGTTAGGTTGTAGACTATGGGCAGTATTATCGCCAATACCGGGCTTAAAGCGAAGAGTAGTATAGCGCCTCCAAGCGCACCTAGTAGGGATAGAAGCATCGCCCTATATCCCTTTCCCAACAGTAGGGCTCTTTGGGACGGGAATAGGAGGAATATTAGGGTGTCGTCTGCTACGCTTAGGAATATTGCTGGTAGGAGGTTTACAAAGGAGAAGGCTATTATCGCACTTAACATGAAGAATGGTATGAACTCGGCTGGAATAAAGGATTCGAAGCCCATTACTATAAATAATACCGCTATGACGTTGTATATATGGAAGCCCGGCAGCCAGGATAATGCTACTCCAACTATTGTCCCGAGGACGCTGTAGTATAGGACTGTTAGGAAATCTATCATGGTCCATCACCTAGGGATCCTCCGCTACACCGTCGAAATCGTATACGACTATCTCTAGGGCGCCCCTGTATATGTCCACGTATCCCACTACTACCAGCTTTGCGCCGCTCCTTATTAGGCTCTCCCAATTCTTCATGTATTTTCCTCCAGGTATGAATACGTCTATCGCGCCCGTATTATCCTTAAGCTTAAACTTTAGGCTTGATCCAACTATGCTGGGATCAGACGTAACCGTTCCAACGACCGCATATATTACCCCTCTGTCGTCTTCGCCTATATCGCCTATATTGACTTTAGCCTGCTTAAGCTCCTCCATACTGTTGACCGGGTACTCTATGACCGATATCTTCCTAACATCAACGGTCAGCGATCCCGATACATATACTGATAGGTTTAGAAGAGTTCCTGTAAGCGAATAGAGTCCGTTGAGCGATTTATATAGGATGGAGGATGATGAGACGCTCATGTTGAATTTAATATTGAGGTTGCTGGGATCGGTGAACTCTACGGTATAGCTTCTCGTATCGCTGTTATAGAATATCCTGTTTAGCCGCGCCTCAACACCGACAATATTATCCTTATATTTACCTATATTTGATATAAAGTCGCCGAGCTTAAGAAGCTCTGTAACCGCCCCCTTCTCCTTTAGGAAGAATACATCCTTAAGCGTCTTTACGACAAATTCAGGTTGTGTACCCCTATACAGGTATACTATTCCCCTAATGTATACCCTCTTTCCATCAGCTATATTCTTAGTGAAATTCAGGTATAGCTCCGGCTCAACGTACATTAGACCGTACGGGACTAAAACGGTTATTGATCCTCCAGAGGTCTTTATATCGAATAGATATCCGGATGAAACTGTTCTTAAACCGCTTACATAGCCTTCAGCACCTAAGTATTTATAGTTATCCCATATGGATAACGAAGATACGTTTCCTTCGAACTGCGGCGTCCCAAGTATTTTTAATCCCCTTACATCCTGGAGAACCATATACACGTAGTCCTCCTTAACTCTAACCTGACCCTCTATCTCCACCTCATCCCCTAAAAAGGGTAGGAGACCCAGACTTACCAGCTTAATCGATGTAGGCGAGTATACTCTAACGCTAATGGTATCAGTTCCATCATTTACCTCGAAGGAAATGTAGAGGCGGCCGGTCGAGTTATCGATGTATGGATAGTCTGAAACAACTCCTCTAATTCTTATTGTGGCATAGTTTATGGCGTAGTTTCCCCTTAGCTCAATTATGGACATCAGCGGGGCAGAGGTAGTTCTTGCAAGGAGATAGGCGACGATTATTCCAACGGTTGCGATAACTATTGAAGCAATTTTAAGTGTTCTTATAGAAATCTTCATACATCATCCCTTGCCACTCTGTATAATATTTATTAAATTAGGGTGTTTAAAAACTTAGCTAAATCGATGAATTATTATGTTGCTAACTCCATATTATAGAGCTAACGTTCGTTAATAATTTAAGTGATTAAATAAATTATTAAAGCTCAGCCAAAGAAGCCACGTGGGATGATGAGCTTTAGGAAAATTGTCAGGGGTGGTACATTCCTTTATCTTCGTCTCTTAATAGGGCAGATGATAGGCTTTGTATTCTGGGTTATAGTGTCTATCATAGGTGGATCTGAGATACTTGGAGTAGCGAGCGCTATATCAGGCCTAGCAACTATGCTTACAGGAATAATATCGCTTGGAATATTTACTGGAGTTAGGCGATTCATGGGCATAGGCCTCGGATCAAGAGATATTAACATGGTTACAAGATACTTTTCAACCGCGTTCAATTATTCCTTAGCTACAAGATCACTCTTGCTAGTACTTCTTGTAGCATTGGCTATCAATAATATACCTTTATTTAGATTGACCGGAGAACAACTAATATACGCAGGTATATTGACGTTTCTGACATTATCCATAGCTTTCGATACAGTGTTCATAGTATTTGCTAAAACGGAAATCCTATTCATCGTATCATTAGCTACTAGTATTCTAAGGCTTATTCTGGGAGTAGCTCTAATTAAGGCTGATTATGGTTGGCTAGGCGTAATTCTCGCTACATGTATAGCAAACACCGTATCTCTAGTCTCAACGTTTATGTACTCTTTTAAACTCATCAGGATAAAGCCTATCTTTGACCGTGATGCATTCATTGAAACCGCTAAAGCCGGAATAGCCTTCTGGCTCCCTCAAATGATTACATCTATAGGCAACTGGCTAGGCGTTCTCACAGTGTTTAGTAATATCGGCGCCGTTGAGACGGGACATTATTATGCAGTCTTCGCTATAGTTAATGGTGTCCTCGCTATCCCCGTTAGTTTTAATGCATTAATGCTTCCACTATTAAGCGGGATGAAGGATGGGAGAAAAAGGCTAGCGTGGAAGACGATAAAGCTATCTCTAGCTGTTTCAGCTCCTGCAACAGTTTTAGCTATACTTTATTCATGGCTTCCTCTCAGCATCCTAGGTAGGGAGTATCTGGAAGCTAAGGATATATTTACTGTGCTTGCCCTAGGAATACTTCCAGTTGCTTTTTCCTCGGGTATAAGTACGTTGGTTTATGCCTACGGAATCTATATGTATGTATTTTTGATAGGCGTATTTCAGAATATTCCGAGAATCATACTATATTATCAGTTTACACCTATACTTAAGGGTTTAGGAGCAGCTATAAGCTATACCATCGGATCTTTATCCGGGCTCATAGCCTCTATAATGATAGCCCATAAAGTAGGGTTTAAAGCTAATTTTAGAGAGCTTCTAGTAATTATAGCAACTCCAACGATCCTAGGCTTAATTTTTTCCCTTATTAACATCCACTGGGTAATTTCAGTATCAGCTATACTGGTAGCTACGGTGCTAGTATACACTAGAACTAATGTAATTAGCAAAAGTGAACTAAGCGATATAGTTCTAGCATTTATTCCAAGAGAAGTTTTAAGGAGAATATATCCTAAGGTTGAGTGGATGCTATCTATCCTATATCCCGAATAACGCTAAATTTTCTCAAAAACATATCTACAATATTCATCACCCTTAGCTATACATTCTACCTCTTTAACCCTAATCTCTCTACCGAAGTATTCGCTTATCCATCCAGCCAGTATACCGCCTACGAAGAAACCTGATGGTGAACTTGATGATCCAACGCTCTTACACTCAAAATTATCCCTAACTATGAGTTCCCCATACATCTCATCGTAATTAATCTTAGTAACTTCTATTATTCCGAATCCAGCTATCCTAAATAGCTCACATGCTATCTTTACTACAAGATCTTTATCGCCACCAGCTAGCTTTATATGACTCTTATAGAACTCTGATCCAAGCTCAAAGCCTATATGGTACAATATTGATTCATAAGCCTCCCCCAGCTCCCTTCTAAGACCATTTATAAAAGCATCTATACCAGGCTTCCTTAGAATTATTGCTCTTTCTCCAAGCACTGTAACGGGGAAAAATACGTCCTCAACAGCTAAACCATTCCTAATAGGCTTTATAGTCCTAACCTTCTCTACGTAATCTAAAACCCTAAACTCGTTAAGAAGATCATTAATTAAATTTTCCCTGCCAGTCAAATCTATAAAAACAGTTAAATTGATAGGCTCCATCGATAAAGCCATATTAGGTACTGAAAGAAGTAGATGAATTATTGGAATACCCCTACTAGCTATGATATCCGATATCTCCCTGATTATTCCAACCTCAAATAAAACTCTGGGATTAAGTTGTATGTATACACCGTATATGGT
>Ga0190310_1000701_pt1 | contig 10916 bp, 11 predicted proteins | sample 48700778_MG_FD_165059 | JGI IMG/M metagenome (GOLD analysis project Ga0190310, IMG submission 165059) | Hydrothermal vent sediment bacterial communities from Southern Trench, Guaymas Basin, Mexico - 4870-07-7-8_MG | ecosystem: Environmental > Aquatic > Marine > Hydrothermal vents > Sediment ... | reverse complement strand
CACGGATAATGGATCGCTGACCACGATCATGAAGGATTCTCCAGATCTAGAAGCCTTTATGACTCCAGGGATCCGTGAAATCTCTTCCACACTCATCTTTCCATCGAAGGATACTTCGAGCACCTCGCTACCCGAGAATCTCCTCTTTAGTTCGGCGGGGCTGCCGTTGGCGATTATCTCCCCCCTGTTTATGACGGCTATTCTATCACATAGGTTGAATGCTTCATATATGTTGTGCGTCGTGAGGAATATCGTTAGCCCACTCTCGTTCAATTCCCTTATCATATTCCATATCAGCCTTCTACTCCTCACATCTAAACCGATGGTGGGCTCATCCAAGAACAATATCCTTGGCCTATGCATGAGGGCCGCCGCCAACGTGAGCTTCCTCTTCTGACCCTTCGAGAGCTGATCAAATTTAGAATCCTTCTTGTCTAATAGGCCGAAGAATTCAAGGAGCTCGCGGGCTCTCTTGACCCGCTCCTCCCTCCCGAGACCATACATCTCTCCGGTGAAGATGAGGTTGTCCCAGCACGTTAACTCCGGGTAAAGGTTTGATGTATCCGGCACGAGGCCGATCACCTTCTTAACGAGCTTAAGCTCTCTGATAGGGCTGTATCCAGCTACATAAGCCTCTCCGCTGCTTATCTTCGTCAGACCGCATAGCATCCTCACGGTCGTCGTCTTCCCCGCCCCATTAGGGCCTAGAAATCCGAAGAGCTCTCCCCATTTGACGCTGAAGCTTATGCCGTTCACCGCGAGGAGATCGCCATAATACTTGGTTAAGTTCTCGACGACTATCGCATCCATAAGCCCATCCCACCTCCGATATCTCCCACTCCACGAATTTTCCCCGTTCCCAGCTCATAAACTGTTCCTCTATATCGAGGAAGGGGCTGCGTCTCGGAAAATTGATCTAGGGAATGGATAGGCAGGGCGATGTTTGACATTCTATTGAGAGCTTGCTCCCGATCGGTGAAGATAGGAGAATATGTCAGCCGTATCTCTCTAGGATCTTTCCCAGGATCTTCGCCTTACCCCCACGGGGCTCGGCGAGAATCGCCCCACAGACCTGGCACTTGACCAGAGTCTTGGCGTGGTCGAAGACTATCTGCTTATTCCCACACTCATTACATTGGACTAGTAGGAAGCTCGACCTAGGCTTTGGAATAAGCTTGCTCCAGTCGATCTCAGACATCTTCCCCAATTCTTCGGTCTAGGCATGCTATAACCATTTCATGGAATTCTATAAATAGTAGAGCAGGTAGTGAGAAGTCGATTGGGGTTGAAGGTTCCCGCAACTATCAGGACATATTGCCCGAGATGCCGTAAACATACCGAGCATAAGGTGATCTTGTATAAGAAGGGTAAGGATAGGGCTTTGGCGATAGGCGCTAGAAGACATGAGCGGGAGCTACATGGATATGGGGGCCAGAAATACCCGATTCAGAGGAGGAAGGCGAAGCTAACCCAGAAGCAAACCCTAAAGCTGATCTGCAAGGAATGCGGGTACACGATCCACAAGAAGGGGATAAGGCTTAGGAAGCTTGAGATAACATAGTGGGATAAAGATGGATTATAAGAAAAAGTTTATAAGAGGGTACCATCAATAATCATCCATGACCAGAGTCTTATATGCTGGCGAAGTTATAACAGTATACTCGACGTTTCTTAAGGGATTTGACTGCTTAACTATGACTAGGCTTAAGGATGAAAGAAGGCATCTGAAGAATGCGTTAGAGAAGCACGGAATCGAGGTCGACACCATAGCGACGAATTACGTGGACGTTGAGTTCCCGGAGAAGATGGAGGATCTCCTGAAATATGATGTCGTTATCCTCAGCGACGTCGGAAGCAACAGTCTTCTACTACATCCGGAGGTGATTCCCGGCGGCACTCCTCACCCGAATAGGCTGAAGCTGTTGAAGAGATATGTCGAGGAGGAGGGCAAGGGCTTCATGATGATCGGAGGATATATGTCGTTTCAGGGTATCTATGGTAGGGCGAACTATAAGAACACGCCCATAGAGGAGATATTGCCTGTAGAGCTGATGATCTTCGATGATAGAGTGGAGGTTCCGGAAGGATTCAATCCAAGAGTGGTTAATAAAGATCATCCTGTCGTGAAGGGCTTACCTGAGCGCTGGCCCATGTTCCTAGGCTATAATAAGACAAAGCTGAAGGATGGAGCGACTTTGCTCGTCGAGTACAACGGTGATCCGATAGTCGCCGTATGGGAGTATGGTAAAGGAAGAACCCTCGCCTTTACACCCGACTGCGCGCCGCATTGGGGCTCACCCGAATTCCTAAGATGGGAATATTATTCCATCTTCTGGAAGCAGGCAGTTGAGTGGCTTGCAAGGAAAATCTAAATTTTCTACACCTCTTTTTTATAGTCTAATGGATCATTTGTTTAAATCTTTATATAGGACAAGCCAATCACTAATTACATGCGATTTAAGGGAATTATAAATCCCAGATTATGCCAGCTCTTGGGATCGCTTGGCCACAGAGATATGATAGCTGTCGCCGATGCGGGGTTGCCAATACCGGATGAACGATTAAGATACGATGTCTCGGTGATCCCAAACCTTCCAAGGTTCTTCGACGTCTTGAAGCCAATTCTCGAAGAGATCGTGGTCGAGAAGGTGATAATTCCCGAGGAGATGAAGACCGTTAGCCCGCATGTCTACAAGGAGATAAAGTCTCTCGAGAAGCTGAAGGATCTTCCATTTGAGGAGGTGCCGTTGGAGAGGTTTAAGGAGCTTACGAGGAGCTGTAAGGGAATAGTCAGGACCGGGGAATTCACGCCATATGCGCTGATAATATTGGTCTGTGGAGTGCCGTTTAAGTAATCCCCCATCCTCTTTTTTTAGATGTTTAGATTATCAGCTCTCCAGTTTTATCGTATATATGTACGTGTTCTGGCGGGAACTCTAATGACACAGTCTCTCCTTCCTTGACATCCAACAAGATGGAGACTTTGGCCTTGAGTTCTATCCCCCCTACTTCTAGATGCAATATCTTTCTATCACCTGAAAATGGCTCTACGAGTGTGCATTTCGCCTTTATGCCTTGCTTAGCTTCTTTTTTCACCAAGATATGCTCAGGTCTAATGCCCAACTTCACTTCGGTCGCGTTCTTTTCTGCCAATATTCGTTTAAATTCCTCGCTAAGGCCGTATTCGAACCCTTCTCCAATTAGAGCGCCTCTTCGTTGATCAAATGTCACGTCCAAGAAGTTCATTCCGGGATTCCCTATGAACCAGCCGACGAAGGTGTTTTTGGGAGTCATGTAGATCTTTTCGGGAGTATCGAATTGGAGTAATTTTCCAAGCCGCATTACAGCTATGTAATCCGCTAGGGTCATCGACTCCGTCTGATCATGCGTGACATAGATTATAGTCGCCTTGTATTTCTTTTGGATCTGCTTTAGCAGGGTCCTTAGCTCTATCCTCGTGACCGGGTCTACATTCGTCAGAGGTTCGTCTAGAAGATAAACTCCTGGTTCCTTGATGAATGCGTGAGCCAGCGCAACCTTTTGAGTGGTTCCAGCATCTAAGGATGATGGCATTCGGTCTAACACGTGACGAATTCCCATGAGCTCCGATACCTCCTTAATCCTCTTATCAATATCTTGCTTTGATAATCCCCTGATCCTTAGCGGAAGCGCCAAGTTATCATAAACATTCATGGTTGGGTAGACCGTCGGCATCTGGAAGACCAGGGCTACATTCCTCTTTTCCGTTGGCACATCTGTCACATCTTGTTCATTAAAGTAGACTCTTCCCTTTGTAGGAGTCTCCAGTCCTGCGATTATTCTGAGGGTTGTTGTCTTTCCACATCCGGATGGGCCTAAAAGGGATGTGAGGTGTCCTTCTTTGAACCTTAGGGTGAGGTCGTCTACCGCCACAACGCTTCCGAAGATCTTGGTAATATGTTCGAGATAGACTTCAACCATTCCTGCTCAGCCTCCTTAAGATAGATTTCTCGTTTCTCTTATCAAACACGTACACGGACTTGGGATCTATCTTTATCCACGCCTCTTCTCCGCCGAAAAGACGATATATTCTCGGGACGAATACCTTGACAAGGTTTTCTCCTAACTTAAGGTGGACAATTGTATCCGATCCTATTACCTCGCTTAAAATAGTCTTTACTCGAATCCCGCCCTCAATCTTCTCCATGGAAAACTTTATCTCATGCGGCCTTATACCGATTACGACATCAGCTGGGATATATGTCATACGATCCTTTATCTCGGTTAAATCTAGAGTGAATTCCCCGCTCTCGAATATTACCCTCTCCCCCTTCCTTCTCAAGGTGCCTTCTATCAAGTTCATGGGAGGAACGCTGAAGTATTTCCCAACGAAGAGGTTCTCCGGATTCTGATAGACGTCTATGGTTCGACCCGTTTGCATCACCTTCCCCCCATTAAGAACTATAAGATAATCTCCTATGGCGAGAGGCTCAAGAGGATCGGGCGTTGCGTAGATGATGGTTTTATTCAATTCTCTTTGCATTCTCTTTAGCTCGGCTCTCATATCTTCCCTTAGCTTATAGTCTAGGTTTACTAAAGGCTCGTCTAAGAGATATAACTCTGATTCCCTGGCTAACGCTCTCGCAATCGCAACTCTCTGCATCTCTCCACCGCTTAGATTGTGAGGTAGCCTATTTAGTAGCCCCTCTATCTTCAGGAATTCGGCGACTTCCTTGACCCTATGCCTGATCTCTTCCTCCGCCATCCCAGCGACCTTTAATGGGAAAGCGATATTCTCGTATACCGTCATATGCGGATACAATGCAAAAGACTGAAACACCATCCTCACATTTCTCCGCTCAGGTGGAATATCTGTCACTTCCTCTCCGTCAAAGAATATCTTACCCGAGTCTTGTTTAATTAATCCAGCCAATATCTTCAGAGTCGTGGTCTTCCCTGCTCCCGGAGGCCCTAGTATTATGGTAAATGCCCTGTCGGCTGCCTCAAACGATACATTGTCTAAAGCCTTCCTTTTCCCGAAAAATTTTGTTAATCCTTCCACCTTCACCTTCATTCAGATCACCTCAGGACGTACATCCTCACGATATGTTTCCTGAATACTAGAAGTATTATTATGCTCGGTAGTAAAGCGACTATAGAGAGAGCGGTCATTCTATTATAGAATACTTGACTGCTGACAACCTCCGTTGGCAGCACCACGGGGTATGTGAATGCGACGTTCCTAGTTAGGACGTAGGCTAAGAGGAATTCATTCCAAGCAAATATCCAAGTCAACGCTATAGTTGCCGCAACTCCGGGCGCGATTATCGGCATGGTTATTTTCCATATGACCTTGAATGGAGTGAGTCCATCCAACCTCGCAGCCTCCTCAACCTCTACTGGAACTTCGTCAAAATATCCTCTCATGAGCCATACAGCTAGTGGTATGTTTACGGCTACATAGGCTATTATCAGGGCTAAATGCGTGTCTAGGATCCCCATATACTTAAACATTAAGAATATCGGTATGGCGAATATTATCGGAGGGAACATCCTTGTCGTTAAGAGCCACCAAAAGATCCCTTCATGCATCCTATATCTCGAGAAATAGTATCCAGCCAGCGCTCCGAGGAAGACCGCTATGGCCGTGGAACCAGTCGAGACTATAAGACTGTTGAGCAGGCTCTTCCCAGCTCTTTCCGAGAATAACGCCCAGATATAATTCTTGAGAGTTGGCTTCGGAGGCCACCATAGTGGGGGGATGGCATTGACCTCCCAGACATACTTTAATGAGGAGTTTATCGCCCAGTAGATCGGAAAGAGCACCCAGAGTATGTATATCGCCAAGGCTATCCAGACGATGAGTCTCTTCAGCTCCATCATAGCCTCACCTCAAATCTTCTGAGCTTTCTAAAGTATCCCCAGATATATTGCATTATAAACATTGCTATTAGACCTAGTATCCATGAAAGTGCCGCTGCCTTGCCGAAGTCACTTTGCTCGAATGCTAGAATAAATGTGTAGAATGTCGGAAGTTCTGTGGCAGTCCCCGGCCCACCCCTGGTCATTATGAATAGCAGATCAAAGAATTTGTAAGAGTCCATCATCCTAATCAGAGTGGCCATTCCAATGGGCTCAGCGAGCAATGGGAGAGTTATTCTCCTGAAAACGATTCTATCTGGGATCCCGTCAGTCTTGGCAAGCTCATATATTCTGGCAGGTATGGCTATTCTGGCCGCATAGATTATCAAGGCTATAATACCTGTCCACTCCCATATATCGGCTATAATTAGCGAATTCATTGCATGAGCTCTATCAAACCAGTCTATCGCCCCGAATCCCAACATCACCGAAAGGGCTGAGAGGACTCCTGAACCTGGATTGAATAGTAGTCTCCAAATAGTCCCAACAATTATTGGCGCGGCCATGATGGGCAACGTAACTATTATCAAACACACCATCTTAAGCCATTCAGATCTTATATAGTTGTAAATCGCCAACGCCACCAAAACTCCAAGGGTGACCTCCACCGCCACGCCTACGCCCGTATAGTAGAGTTGGTGGAGCATGGATTCCCAGAATCTCTTATCAGTTAGGATATAATAATAGTTTAGCCCCCAATTGAAGGTCATCTTGGGGCCGTATATCGCTGGATTATATTTGAAGAAGCTTATATATAGTGACCATATCATAGGGAATAGAATAAACAAGAAGACCCAAAGAAACGCCGGAAGGAAAAAAAGTGAGGATTTGGATATTTTCTTCATTTCTAAGCCCTCGGCCAGTAGCCAAGCTTCTTAGAGGTCTCGACGAAGGACTTCCAGTACTCCTTCTGCTCGGACTTCCCTAGCTCGTCTCGTATGCTCTCCCAGTCAGCTGCCACGTTATTCACGAACTCCTTAGGCGACTCCTCGCCGGAGGCCAGCTTCTGGACATGGATGCTGAGCGAGTCTATATACTTCGCGCTTCCCGGCCAGCATGGCTGTGGGAACCCGTTTTCGAGATTCTGCTTGGCGGTGAGGACGTGTTTCCGAGCTAGCTCTGGATCCTTGAAGATTCCTTCATTCACTGGCCAGTCTGGGGCGGTTCCTCTATATGGATTAGGCTTACAATACTGCATGGCGGCTTCCTCCGTGTAATGGGAGAATAGGAATGGATCGCTTCCACAGAATGGATCGGCGACATAATATACGCTATAATATTTGCTCGCCAGCCTAACCATGACGTATACAGCCGCCTTCTTGCATTCTTCTGGTATGTCCGTTGGTATGATGAAGATCCTGCCATAGTGCATTAATGGTCTGTGGATTATAGTTCCCCACTTAGGATCAGGCGCTCCAGGCATCAAGGTATCTCCTAAGTCTCCTCTCACAGGACATTCGGTTCTAGCGGTGAATTCATTCAGGTCAACCCACCATGGGAACATCGCAACCTTGGCAGACTGCCATAGAGTTACCGTCTCCGAGATATCCATAGTTGGGGTTCCAGGCGGAACCACTTCTTCCTCATAGAACTTATAGAACATCTCCGAAGCCTCTATCGCCCTATCCCTTGGGATAAAGGCGTGCTCCATTTCTTCATCAAAGTACATCACTCCATAAGCGGCGGCGAAGTCCAGCCACCATCCATAATTGAATGGTCTCTGTCCAACCATTCCCATTCCATAAAGCCCTGTCTCCTCTTGGAAGAACTTGGCGAGAATTAGGGCGTCATCCCATGTCTGAGGTAGAGTTAATGGCCTACCATATTTCTCCTTAAACTTCCTCTTCAGCTTATCATCTCTGAACAACGATGGTCTATAGTTAAAGACATGGATGTCTCCATCGAAGGGCAAGGCCCAAGTCTTTCCACCCCATTTACAGTAGTATTCCCTGAACGGCGGGACAATGTCTGCCCAGAATGCATCTATATTGGCAAATCCGGAGAGATATTTATCCAGCGCCTGAACCTTCTCGGTCTTCACATAATCTCCGAGATACATCGCAACTACTTGGACTAGGTGCCAAGATGGCTTCCCTGACAACAGATCAGTCATGGTCTTCTGATACTGTTGTCCCATAGGATTATACTCTGGATCGGCCATCGTAACGCCGCACTCACTCTTCAACTCATCCTTAAACCATTCAATGAGATGTCCTATACCGGCATCGAACACAGACTTTAACGTTACCCCGCTGAAATCAACCGTAGGATTCTTCTCACCTGGAGGTAACTGCCATTTAATACCGCCCACGGCCGGCGTTGCGGTTCCGGTAACGGTTGTGGTGATGGTTTTGGTCACGGTGGCCGCGCCCTTTGCAACGGTTTTGGTTGTGGCCTTAGTAATGGTTTTAGTTATCTCTGACGTAACCGTGGAAGTTACCGCAGGTGCAGCTGGCTTTGCTAGATAGCCTATGGCTCCCCCGACCACGAGACCTGCAATAGTTCCTCCGACAATCTTGAGGGCAGATCTTCTATCCATTTTCTCTTGGCCGGACATGATCGTCCTTATGTTAATGAGCTGATATATAAATTTTTACAAATTTTTTATCAAAAACTCCATCTAAAAACACATTAATGAGAAAATTCATGACAATTTCATGAGTCAGCGTTATCATGAAGTGGAAGTTGTGAGGTTGAGTGAGAAGAGATTCCGAGAGTTTGGGGAGATAATTGAGCCTAAGCCTGATATGCCCGTGAAGTTTGAAGCGCCCGGCGCCTTTAAGTTCTGGGATAACGTTGTTGACCCGAAGACCGTGAACCTCGAATTCGGCTATCTCGAAGCCTATCACTCCCCGCTAGAGTTCAGCGTTTTAGAGAGACACGTCAAAACCGCTGAACTCGTAATTCCTCTAACTGGTTGCAGCGTCTTGCCGCTGGCTCCTCCAAGAGATTTGGATAAGCCTGATGCTGAGCCCTCGCTAGATGAAGTTGTGGCATTTCTACTAGATGGAACTAAAGCTGTTAACCTCTATCCGGGGACATGGCATTATGCTCCAATGGCTCTCTCGGATAGATGCACTTTCCTCATAGGAATTAGAAAAGGAACTACCTTGGATGATATGAATGTCGTGGACTTTAAGAAAAAGGGAATAGTCTTTAAGATAACCAAGTTGAGACTCTAGCACCCGCTTTTCCTCAAAAACTTGTCAACCTCCTCGGATGTCGGCAACGCCTCTTGAGCTCCAACCTTTAATGTGGATAGGGCTCCGGCGGCGTTGGCGTATCTTACCGCCGCTTCTAGGGATTCTCCCCTCGATAGGGCGACTGCCAGGGCTCCGTTAAATGCGTCTCCCGCTCCTGTCGTGTCTATGGGCTTAACCTTGAACGCCGGGATAAGCTTCTCCTCTCTCTCGGTTATTATCATGGCGCCTCTAGCCCCTAGGGTTACGACGAGGTTCTTAATTCCTAGGTTCTTGATGGACCATCTTCCAGCCCTTATCAGATCATGGTCGCTGGCTGTCTTGCTCCCGCTCATCAGCTCGAGCTCCACCTCATTGGGCGTCGCGATAAACACCTTGTTCAAGACCTCGCGTGATAATGGATGATATGGGGCTGGGTTTAGGATTATCTTCACATCCTTCTCCGAGAACTTCTTAATGGCGTATTCAACGATCTCCACGGGTATCTCAAGTTGCAGTAGGAGGATGTTTATTCGATCCCCTAGATCCTCGAATGCCTCGTCTACATCATCCTTTGAGACATGATAGTCTGCTCCCGGCGCCACGCCTATGATGTTATTTCCACTAGAGTCTATGAAGATTAGAGCGACTCCTGAATGGGTTTTCGCCCTCTTAACGTGATCCGTCCTTACGCCATTTTTCTCGAGGTTCTCTATCAGCTCATCTCCGATTGCGTCTTCGCCAACTTTTCCGATCATGTAGACCTCTGCTCCAAGCCTTGCGGCCGCAACTGCCTGATTAGCACCCTTCCCTCCAGGCGTCATCTTGAACTCCTTTCCTATTAAAGTCTCCCCGAGCCTGGGCATCCTATCCAAGCTTATGACATAGTCCATGTGAATGCTTCCGAGAACCGCTATCTCGGGTCTCATATCAGATTCTTTTTTGAGCCTACTTATATCGCTTCTCTAGATCTCGAGAGTTCTCTCACCTTGGTCTCAAGTATCTCCAATCCCCTCTCCAAGAGCTTCTCATCTATGTTTAATGGCGGGGTCAAGATTATGGTCGAGAGCCTTCTCCTAATTATCAAGCCCGACCTGAAGCACTCCTTAACGAGTATCTTGGCCAGCCTCCGACCAAGCTCCAGATCCCCGGCAAACTCCAATCCGATCATAAGCCCAATCCCCCTAACATCTCCAACCACTCCACTCTCATCCTTCAAGTCCTCAAGTCTCTTGAGGATGTTCCTCCCAAGCCTCCCAGCCCTCTCAACAAGCCCCTCATCCCTCATCACTCTTAGAGTTGTCAGGGCCGACGCTATCGAGAGCTGACATCCCCCAGTAGTCGACTCAAATGTTTCAGGCTCTAGGTCTAGGATGCTCTCCCTAGCCAAGACTATTCCAAGCGGGAGACCTGATGAGAGTTGCGGACCTAGGCAGATTAGATCTGCGTCGAGGTTCCAGTGCTCCGCCGCGAACCATCTCCCACTTCTCCCCGGGGCTGTTGAGACCTCGTCTAGGATTAGTGGGATCTTTCTCTCTCTAATGATCTTTGGGAACTTCTCGACATAGTTTTTCGGCGGGATGATCACCCCGGCCTCGACCTGAACAGGCTCTAAGATTATCGAGGTGATCTTCTGAGCCCCTATCCTCGAGGTAACATCCTTCAGATATGTTAAACAAGATAGTCCGCATTTATCGAGATCTAATCCAAGTGGGCATCTGAAACAGTATGGATATGGTATGTGAATGGTCTTCATGAAGCTGGGCTCGCATCCAATCCAAGAGCCGTTGAATGATATGCTTGAGGTTGCGAGGGTTGATCCATGATAAGCTCCGA
>Ga0190310_1000698_pt1 | contig 10940 bp, 8 predicted proteins | sample 48700778_MG_FD_165059 | JGI IMG/M metagenome (GOLD analysis project Ga0190310, IMG submission 165059) | Hydrothermal vent sediment bacterial communities from Southern Trench, Guaymas Basin, Mexico - 4870-07-7-8_MG | ecosystem: Environmental > Aquatic > Marine > Hydrothermal vents > Sediment ... | reverse complement strand
CGGGGCTTAAAACCCTATGCTTTGGCACAAGCTCATGTTCGAGGATTGAGGGCTGTGGAGGCCGAGCCTTCGCCTCCTTCCTCCGCTTCTTCTTCAAGGGCTTCCCCCTCCTTCTCCCAGGCAACTCCCTTCAACTCGATGCCCTTAATGTAGCTAATAAGCATAATAGTGTTGAGATGGGATCCGGGATGGCTCGCCGCCCTAAGCCATAAAACTGGAGAGGGTCGTGAAGCTTATGAGGAATAATCCTAAAACCATATGGAAGGTTCTGGAGCTGAAGTAGTTTTTGAAGAAGGATGAATTTGAGACGCGGTTTTATCTGGAAAGAGGCGCGCATTCGTTTGCTAGGATTAGAGCTTGCATATTCTTTCGAAGATTTTCTTAAGCTCGTCGGATAGATATGTGCAGATGGCGATGATCCCGTTCTCACTTACCCTCATCCTCTCGGCGGAGGCCAAAACTATCAAATCCCCCCTCCTGGTCTCAAACTCCTCCTTAAGCTCGTCGAAGTTCCACTTCCTCACATAGGGGATCTTTATATGCTCTCTAGTCCTTATCAACACCATAGCAGAATTGCATCCAGCCCTTATCGCATAATCTCTGGCCTTGTAAAGGGATGAGATCTTATCCTTCTCATAGCGCCTGACAACGCAGCCCAAGCACGGTAGATTATCTTTAAACACGTCATGCTTCACCCTCTTTATCGGGCTCATTATCTCCGCCACTCTCTGAAAATATGCTCTGCCCCTCTCCCTCAATACATTTCCTTTCCTCCTCTTCTCCACGATCCTCCTCTCCTCCAAGATCCTTAGAATCGTCCTCACGCTTCCCTCTCCAAGATCACAAATTCTGGCCAAAGTCTTCCTATCCAGCTTACCCCTCTCCCCCAGCCTCAGAAAAACCCTGAAGACATCGTACTCGCAAAATTTCCTCTGCGTATCTAATACGCTCTTCACAGAATATCCATTTTCTCGGTATATAAAAAGTTCTTTGCATGGTTATTGGATGCCGTGTCCAAAAGAGTTATAAAATCCTCCGATCAGTATCTATTGGATACTGTGTCCAATATGATCAAAAAGATCAGGAAAAGAGATGGAAGGATCGTGGAATTCGATAAGACGAGGATAGCGAATGCTATCTTCAAGGCCGCTCGCGCCGTCGGTGGAAGAGACTACAAGAGAGCCTGCGAGCTTGCGGATAAGGTGGTTAAGCTCCTTGAGGAGTGGATAAGGGAGGGAAAGATCCCGGAGATACCGCATGTCGAGCAAGTGCAAGATGCTGTTGAGAAAGTTTTGGTGGAGGAGGGCCATTATAAAACTGCGAAAGCCTATATCTTATACAGGAAGCAGCATGAAGACCTGAGAAGATTCGCCGAACTCATAAGCAATATAGACATAGTGGACTCGTATATCCTCCAGACGGATTGGAGGGTGAGAGAAAACTCAAACATGACATACTCTCTCCAAGGTCTAAACTTCCACATCTCCTCCACGATAGTCTCACAGTATTGGCTGAACAAGATCTATCCACCCGAGATAAAGCGCGCCCACATGGAAGGAGATTTCCATATCCATGACCTCGGATTTCTAGGGGCTTACTGTGTTGGATGGGATCTATACGACCTACTGGTAAACGGTTTCAAGGGTGTTAGGGGAAAGATAGAGAGCAAGCCCGCAAAGCACTTCCGCTCCGCCTTAGGCCAAGTGGTAAATTTCTTCTACACCTTGCAGGGAGAGGCGGCCGGCGCCCAAGCTCTAAGTAACTTCGACACCTACCTAGCGCCATTCATAAGATACGATGGCCTAAACTATAGGCAAGTTAAGCAGGCCGTGCAAGAATTCCTCTTTAACATAAACATCCCCACCCGCGTAGGATTTCAAACACCATTCACAAACATCACCCTCGATCTAAAGGTTCCAAAGTTCCTAGAAAATGAGCCCGTGATAATCGGTGGAAAGCCTCAGGAGGATTGCTATGGAGACTTTCAGGACGAGGTGGAGATGTTTAACAGAGCCTTCGCAGAGGTCATGTCCGAGGGCGATGCTAAGGGACGGGTATTCACATTCCCCATACCAACCTACAACATAACGAGAGACTTTGACTGGGATAATGAGAACTACGAGGAGATCTGGGAAATGGCTGCCAAATATGGAACACCCTACTTCGCGAACTTCATAAACAGTGACATGCGGCCCGAAGACGTGCGATCAATGTGTTGTAGGCTTAGATTGGATACGAGAGAGCTTAAGAAGCGAGGAGGCGGCCTCTTCGGAGCAAATCCGCTCACAGGATCGATAGGGGTTGTAACCCTTAACATGCCTAGACTCGGCCACCTCTCAAAGGATGAAACAGAGTTCTTTGAAAGATTGTCTGAGCTCATGGAGCTTGCGAAAAACTCCTTAGAGATAAAGAGGAAATTTATTGAGCGTTTGACCGAGGCGGGACTCTACCCATACTCAAAATTTTATCTGAGAAACGTTAAACTGAGATTTGGGGAGTATTGGAAGAATCACTTCTCAACCATCGGACTTGTAGGAATGAATGAATGCTGCTTAAACCTCTTCGGAAAGGATATAGGGAGTGAGGAAGGTCTGAGATTCGCGGAGAAAGTTCTGGATTTCATGCTCAAACTCATCCTAGAATTCCAAGAGGAGACGGGGAACCTCTACAACCTAGAGGCGACGCCCGCGGAGAGCACGTGCTATAGGCTCGCCAAAATAGATAGTAGAAAGTTTCCAGACATAATTTTCGCCAACGATGCCGAGGTAAAGGCGAGGGGAGCGGAGCCATACTATACTAATTCAACCCAGCTCCCCGTACACTATACAGATGATCTAATCTTCGCATTAAAGCATCAAGAAAGATTGCAAATAAAATATACGGGTGGAACCGTTTTTCACATATTTTTGGGAGAGAGCGTGAACGCGGAAGGCATTAAAATCTTGGTGAGAAAGGTTCTCGAGAAAACGAGGCTACCATATATAACGGTCACCCCGACATTCAGTATCTGCCCACAACACGGATACTTAAAGGGAAAGCATGAGGTATGTCCAAGATGCAACGCGAAATGCGAGGTTTATTCAAGAATAGTTGGGTACATCCGCCCGGTAGAGAACTGGAATGCTGGGAAACAGGAGGAATTCAAGCAGAGAAAAACCTTTGACGCATCTATCGAGGCGATCACGTCTTGGAGATAGCGGGTTTCGTCAAACTCAGCGCGATAGACTTTCCGGGAAAGCTCAGTTGCGTCATCTTCGTTCAGGGCTGCAACCTGAGATGCATCTACTGTCACAACACGCACTTAATTCCCTTCAAGAAAGGCAGGATCCCCTCGGAAAGCATAATCTCCTATATCTCTGAGAGTAGGGAATTTTTAGACGGCATAGTGGTCACCGGAGGCGAGCCATTGGCTCAGAAGGATATATGCGATTTCCTAGAGAAGGTGAAAAGGCTTGGGATGAGTGTAAAGATAGACACTAACGGCTTTTTCCCAGAGGAGCTGAGAAAGCTCATCCAACTTGGACTCGTCGATTACGTCGCCATGGACGTTAAAGCACCCCTAACTCCAGAAGAATACTCTTTCATAGCAGGGAGAAAGGTCTGCGAGAAGGATATTGATAGACTGAGGAGAACGATATCCTTGTTATCCCATGAAAGGATTTCAGGCGAATTCAGAACGACCATAATCGAAAGCTATCACACCCTAGAGAGGGTTGAGAATATCGTGAATGAGCTGCCCCCAAACGCCACTTATGTCTTACAACAGTTTGTTTCAAGAGATTACCTCAGGATAAAGGAAGGGACGACAAGTAAGGAGTATATTCTTAAGCTTGTGGAATTTCTCAGGGAAAAGTATGGATCTGGATTGAGAATAGAGCCGAGGATCTATGAATGATCTCGCTATAGGGTTCCATGCCTCAGACCGCTTAACGATATAGAATAACCTTCTACTAGGTTACATCTTCGGCCAAAAACCAATGAAGCAATAGGATAACGGAATGCGATGTTTAGATGCTCATTGATGCGAAAACTTTATCCGTCTAGACTCGAGGTCTAAGGCTCATGGGGAAGATGATATTTGTGGGGGTCGCTGGGTCGAGTGATCCAAAGCCTAATCCTAGGGCCGCTATGAAGGCTGAGAGATTCGGGGCCAAGCTCGCGGAATATCGAGATGAGGTCAAGCTTCTCACGGGAGGAGACGGTGGATTGATGAGGGTTGTAAGCAAGGCGTTCGTCGAGAGAGGCGGTGAAACCATAGGAATAATCCCCCTAGAAGATGAGGAAAGACCTCCAAACCATCCAAGATACAATCCCTATAACACGATAACCATAAAAACGGGGGTGACCTTCCAGGCCAGGAGCATAATCTTGGTGAGAAGCTGTCATTCTTTCGTCATCTTGGGAGGAGGGGCAGGAACCATAATCGAAGCATTCCTCGCATACCTCTACGGGATCCCCCTGATAGTGATCGAGGGGACGGGCTATCCAACCGATAAACTCAAAGAACTAGCCGTGGATGGACACCTCGACCATAGAAGGATGACGAAAGCATACTTCACGGAAGATCCGGAGGAGGCGGCGGAAAAAGCCTACACCCTCGCAAAATCGAGAACCGCTCAAAATCTATGAAAAATCGTCTTCAAAGCTGCGGGCCCGGCGGGCTTCGAACCCGCGACCCCCGGGTTAAAAGCCCGGTGCTCTATCCTGGCTGAGCTACGGGCCCTCATCTTCATAGCTGAACAGTATTCTATTTATGCTTATTAATGAATCATTATATGCGCCTAAGATTCTGAGAAGGCTCGGCGAAATCCTATGTTAGGTGTGAATAAGATCTCATAAGAGCTGTTCGGATATGTGGGGTGGGTCAAGTATCGGCCTAGAAAGGTTGATAAAATGCCTGCTAACAGATATATCTAGGCCCTGGTAGTATAGTCCGGCTTAGTATACGGGCCTGTCGAGCCCGTGACCCGGGTTCAAATCCCGGCCAGGGCGCCACTTAACTTTCCTATTGTGTTATGTTGAGTTCTTTTGCGGCTTCTAGGAGGTCGAGGCTCTTCAGTTTCTCGTAGCTTGGGTACCCGTTTTCATCGTATCCTCTAAGCCGATAGTATTCTCTCAGCATCTCATCCAGCTCGACTACATGCCCCTTACATGGCCCAGCTGGAGCCGGCTCCTTCAGAAATCTCTCTGGAAGCCTATCATCCCTGCTCGAATATCCTTCTCGGAGATTATAGCATCTCTCGAGGATGTATATCCTCTCACCTATCCTCCTGACATCCTCCTCGCTGAAGCTTATTCCGGTGGCATAGGTCAACGCCTTCGCTATGTCTGGATAGTAGAGTGCGGGTGGCCAGTGGGTCGAGAACTTGCAAACGACGAGCGAGTCTGCGACCGCTGCGAAGTTCTCGGATTCGACGACCATTAGGGGCTTAAACTTTGGATCGAGCCTATCCGCTCCCTCAGGCATGATCGATCTCCCATAGATCTTTTTGGCGAGGTCATCGAATCTCTCGATTATGGCATCTGGCCATCCAACCTCGCTGAGAAATTCGGCTGAGGTTAGGTGATCTGCTCCCCTGTTCGCTACGGCGTGGCTTAGGCCCATGGATTTTTGAGCCCTTCCATCTTGAGCCGGTATATCGACTCCCTTAACGGTCATATCGTATTTTAGGGCCTCGCCCCCGATCTTCTGAGCGACTCTATGGGTTCCCTCGGCCAACAGTTTTCCAATTCCCTCCTTATACGCTATCATCCTTATCATCTTCATTAGGAGTTCTGGATCGCCCCACCTGAACTTTATTCCGCCCGTGAACTTCTCATCTATTATTCCCTTCTCAAATAGCTCTGTCATGAATCCTATGACGCCTCCAACGTTGTCCGTGTCCATCCCAAGCCTGTTTGTGAGCTGATTTGCGTAGATTATCGCCTCGATATCATCGTTTCCGATCCTCCCACCATAGGCGTCCAGCGTCTCATACTCTAGGCCATGGCCTCCATCACAAGCATATTTCCCAGATCTAACCATATGCTGCTTCTTGCAGTGGTATGGGCATCCGAAGCACGCCACCTCTCCAACCCGATACCTCTCCCTCAACACCTCTGCACTCAACTTCTCATATTTTTCAAAGTATCCGCTCTGAAAGTTTCTGGTGGGGTATCTGGCTATCTTATTCATTAAGTCGACTAGGATCGTTGTCCCATACCTTATCACATCTCCCGCGAATTGATGGCTCAGCATCTTCTTATGCGCGGCGACCGCAAGCTCATAGAACTTATATTTGTTATGTAATCTTATCGACTTAGAGCCATGCACCGCCACCGCTTTAAGCTTCTTCGATCCCATGACGCATCCCAAACCGCTCCTGCTGACCGCGTTATTTCTATCGACCATTATTGATGCTATCCTCACCAAGTTTTCTCCGGCTGGGCCTATTATCGCGGTGTGGATGTCTTGGCCCAACTCCTCTTTCAACAATGTGTCGGTTTCCCAGACATCCTTGCCCCATAGATGTGATGCATCTCTAAGCTCGGCATCACCATCATCAACGTGGAGATAAACCGGTCTCTCCGCGCATCCCTCAACTATTATCGCATCGAATCCAGCGAACTTCATGTATGGAGCGAAACCTCCGCCTGAGTTGCCCTCACCCCAAGCATTCGATAATGGCCCCTTCGCCGCCACATGTAGTCTACCGCTTGTTGGCCAGAGGGTTCCGCTGAGGGGGCCTGAGGCGAAGATGAGCTTATTTTCAGGTGAGAGCGGATCTACTCCTCTTCCAACCTCGTCCCAGAGTATCTTGGCCGCTAGACCATTTCCCCCCAAGAACTTCTTCGCGATCTCCTCTTTCAGCGGCTCGACCGTGATCTTCTCCTCCGAGAGGTTTACCCTCAGAATTCTCCCCATCCAGCCATACATCTCTAAGCCTTCACCTCCGCTTTAGACTCGACCTTGATCTCAGACTCGATTATCTTCAGCGCTCCAGTCGGACAATTATCGACACATGCCCCACATGCGACGCATTTATTCGGGGTTTTTACGTCTGGAGACCACCAGATCGCGTGGGTTGGGCATTTCTCGATACATGTTCCACATCGATTGCATAGCTCCTCATCTATTAGGATCGTCTTGTTAACCACGCTTATAGCTCCTTGAGGACAATATCTTTCACAGAGGCCGCAGTTATTACAGACCGTTATCTTAAATCCGTGATCCATCCTAGAGATCCTTATCTTGGATTTCGCCGGATTTATCTCGCCGAAGTTTATGAGAGAGCATGTTATCATGCAGATCTCGCAGCCAACACATTTAGAATTATCCGATAAAACTCTCCTGACCAACATAGCGGCAAACTGTAACGATTTATCAAGGCGTATATAAGGATTGTCTAAGAAAGTTCCAGAATTATATGACTTTATTTATTGTTAAATCTCAAATCTTAAATCAAGCAAGAGTTCCAAGATAATGTGTGAGAGGATGAGGTCCAAATCACGTTCTGGTGTAACGAAGACCTCGGCAATCTTGATAGTCCTCGTGATAATCTTTGCAGCGCTTGCCGTAGCTGGCTGGACGGTTGCTCCGACGCTCGCGCCTGCCAAGACCGTTACTACCGCTAAGACCATTACCGTGACCTCTACGGTCGGCGCTGGAACCGTGACGAAGACCGTTACATCGACTGTTGTTAGCACGGTTACCGCGACCGCCGCTCCGAAGAAGAAGCTTGTTGTGAGAGCTGTTTTCCAGACTCCTGTCAGCGAGCCTTGGGATGGAGCAATTCACCAAGCCATCCTAAAGGTCGCCGAGGAATTTAGGAAAAAGGGGATAGAGGTCGACTACAAGTTCGTGGATAGGAGGATCGATCCGAAGGATTATGAGCTCGCCTTAAGAGACGCCGCGAAGGTCGCCGACATAGTCTTCCTAGACGCTTTCCTAAAGGAGGATATTGCCAGAAAGGTTGCGAAAGACTTTCCAGACGTTGCCTTCGCCGCTGGAAGCGAGTATCTCCCAACCCCGCCGAACTTCGCGGTCTTCGATAACTGGCTCCATCAACCCGCCTTCCTAGCGGGGATAATCGCTGGAAAGATCACTAAGACGAATAAGATAGGGGTCGTCGCCGCCATGCCCATAAACGAGGTCAATAGGATAGTCAACGCATTCATCGCGGGTGCAAAAACCGTTAACCCGAAAGTGAAGGCTAAGGTCGTCTACCTCCTAGGAAACATACCTCCAGGAGAGTCTCCATGGTATCATCCAGCGACGGCGAAGAGGCTCGCCAAGACCCTAATTGACCTAGGATGTGACGTGATATTTGCTGAGAGGGTTGGGGCTGAGGAAGCCGCCATGGAGGCTCACGCCGCCGGTAAAGATGTCTGGATCATAGGTAATATGGCTGACCAGTATTCGAGGGCTCCGGACGTGACCATAACTAGCTTGGTCTGGGATATGAGGCCGACGGTTAGAGTGGCGTTTGAGAGAGTTTTAGCGGGGACTTTCACGGCCGATAACCTCGGAACGTATTCGTGGATGTGCTTTAATGGATCATATCTAGCTCCATTCCACCATTTCGGTAAGCCGTCTCCACCGCTGACCAAGGAGATCTTAGACCTAGTAAAGGAGTGGGAGACTAAGATTAGAACTGGGATGACGTGGATTCCGATAAATGAATCTCCTCCAAAATCCGATTTCTAGAGCCGGGAAACCCCTCCTTTTTTATACCTCCAAAAATTTTATTAGGATCACAGAGATGGAACTTGACGGAAGCATTATGGAGCGATCGAGGAAAGAAGTTTCTACAGATGCCGCCGTTGAGCTTAGAGATGTTGTGAAGACCTTTGTCGGGGGAATAACCGCGGTCGATCATATCTCCCTAAAGCTCGATGAGGGGGTTCTATATGGGCTGGTTGGCCCTAATGGTGCTGGAAAATCGACTCTAACCAATCTGATCTCAGGCTACCTCATGCCCGATAGGGGTGAGATCTACGTCCATGGGATCCCGATAATAGATTACCATCAAGCCATGATCGAGGCCGGTGTTGTTAAGATAGAGCAGCATCCAAGCCTCGCATACGATTTGACGCCATTAGAGCATCTAGCGTTGATCCTTCCAGGATTGATCCCGAATGTGGATGTGTTGAGGGGTAGGGCTGAAGAACTGTTGAGAGAGCTGAATGCGCATGTCGATTTAGATAGAAGAGTTGAAGATCTCCCGATAAGCCAGCAGAGGGTTTTCGAGATAGTTAAGGCGCTGATAATCTGCGAGCTACTACATAGGGCTGGGAAGAAACCTGTCTTAATCCTAGATGAGGCCACGGCCTTCCTACAGCTCCAGCAGAAGACCGCGTTGAAGGAGTTCATCAGAAAATATCTGCCCCTAGGATACACGATAATCTGGATCTCGCATGACTTGGCCGAGGTCATAGACGTTTCAGATGAGATTCTGGTGATGAGCGTTGGGAAGATAGTTTCGAGGATGAAGACAGCATCTTTAGAAGTTTCAGATTTGGTGAAGAGCATGTTTGAGACTGTTCCAGTCTCCGAGTCGGTCGCCCAGCGTGGGACGATTACATCAAATGATCCAGCTCTAACGATAACAGATCTAGATGTGAGGGATGATAGAGGAGTATTGGTCGTGAAGGGTCTGAACCTGACGGTCTATAAGGGCGAGGTTCATGGAATAGCTGTCATACCTGGAACCGGCGAGAAGGAGTTGGCTGAATGCATCTATGGTTTGAGGAGGGCTGACCGCGGGAGGATAATCTTCTTCGGCCAAGACATCACGAACAAAACCGTCTATGAAGTTAAGAATCTTGGCATATCATTCCTCTCAGATGATAGGATTAGAGATGGGCTCATACCGATCGCGAGCGTCGAGGATAATCTCACGATAGGGAGCGACGAGTTCTTCACGAGCGCTAAGGGGTTGCTAATAGATGAGAGGCTTAAGGAGAGGCTCGCGGAGAAGCTTATCGAGGAATTCTCCATAGTTACGAAGGGGATCAAGGCACCGGTGACGACCCTCTCAGGAGGAAACATGCAAAGAGTTTACCTGGCCAGGGTTATGGGTAGGTGGACTAAGCTCCTAATAGCTCTGCATCCAACCGTAGGCCTAGACCCCATGGGGACGAAGATATTCTTCGACAAGGTTGGGGAGAGGAAGCGGAGGGGTTTAACGACCATAATAATCTCCCCGAATGTGAAGGAGTTACTAAACTTCTGCGACAGGGTCTCAGCCATGTATGAGGGGAGGATTATCGGAACATTCCGCCCAGAGGAAGTGACGGTGGAGAAGCTTGGGATGATGGTGAGCGGGATGGTGGAAGCGTGATCAAGATAACCCTTCAGAGGAGGGAGCCCCTCCCAACAATCTATAGGATCTTCTTACCGGTCGCGGCGATCCTACTAGCCCTCTTGACAGCCTCAGTCTATGTCCTGATAGCCCATGGAGATGTCTTCAAGGTATACTATTACCTGATCACATGGCCATTCGAGAATCCGACCGAGATCTTCGTGACCGCAACTCCATTAATCCTCCTAGCATTCTCGGTCCTAGTCGCGTTTAGGGCGAGGTTCTGGAATCTAGGACCGCATGGACAGTTCATAGCGGGTGGCCTCATAGCCGCTTGGATTGGGGTCCAGCTCGGCGAACTATCATCCACCTTACTAATCCCATTCATCTACGTCCTCGCCTGGCTAGCTGGCTCCGCGGTATGTCTAGTCTCTTGGTGGCTTAAGGTTAAGAGGAATCAGGATGAGGTTCTGACAACCCTATTGATCTGGAGCGCGATGCTTCAGATAAACGCCGGACTCCTCACAGGCCCCCTAAAATCTCCATACACAACCTATCCTCAATCGGCTGAGATAAGCCGGAACGCCATGCTCCCAATCCTCATACCCGGCACGAGGTTTCACGCCGGGGTCATCCTCCCATTCATAATCTTGGCCT
>Ga0190310_1000697_pt1 | contig 10943 bp, 14 predicted proteins | sample 48700778_MG_FD_165059 | JGI IMG/M metagenome (GOLD analysis project Ga0190310, IMG submission 165059) | Hydrothermal vent sediment bacterial communities from Southern Trench, Guaymas Basin, Mexico - 4870-07-7-8_MG | ecosystem: Environmental > Aquatic > Marine > Hydrothermal vents > Sediment ... | reverse complement strand
ACTGTGAATAGTGAAAGTGAATTGTGAGCTGTAGAGTGTAGCTTGGGATCTCTATGACTTTCAATGACTTCAGATTCACAGTCTCGTTTCCAGATGGATCAAAGATGATTATAATTTTCCAAGGTAAAAATATTCCATGGAAGAGAATTCAGATGGTTAAGGACCTTATTGACATAATATCTTCTGCTGAATCTAGTAGTAGTCAAAGTGAATCGCAAGAGCAGACACTTATGGAGAGGTTTCGCCAAGTTATTGAGGAGAACTTTAGTGATGGTTCGTGGTTTACAAGTAAGGATGTTTTAGATGCTTATCGGAGAATTTACAATGAAAACTTGAAGTTGTCTACTGTTTCTACATATCTTTTGAGACTGTATAACAGCGGCTTCCTAGAGAGGCGTGGTGAGAGGAAGAACAGATTGTATCGTGTTGTTAAGAAAGTGGAGTTCTCTAGGCTTTAGTTTAAGCGTAGGTTTTAATACTTGTTAGGCCTCATGCCTTGATGGTTATGAGCGCTTTAGCTAGAGCTGTTATACATGTAACAGGCTTTGTGCAGGGAGTAGGGTTTAGACCGTTTGTTTATCGTCTTGCTACCGCCTTGAACCTTAAAGGATACGTTATTAATCTTGGTGATGCAGGTGTAGAGATAGCTGTTGAGGGTCATAGGGATTCTATTGAGGAGTTTCTTAGGCGTCTTCAAACTGATAAGCCTGCTCCTGCTCGTATCGACTCAATTTTAATTGAATGGTTTGAATATAGTGGTGAATTTAGGGATTTTCGTATATTGTCTAGCGATTTTAAGGTTAAGCGTGGAGGCTCTACGATTCCTCCCGACATAGCGATATGTGATGATTGTATTAGGGATATTATGGGTAATGATCCTCGATGGGCGGGATATCCCTTTACTTGTTGTGCGATTTGTGGGCCTAGGTTTACTATGATTTTTGATATGCCCTATGATCGTGAGCGCACTTCTATGGTTAAATTCCCTATGTGTGAGTTTTGTCGACGTGACTATGAGGATCCTGCAAATAGGAGGTATCATGCTGAGGGTATTTGCTGTAAATTCTGTGGCCCTAAGATCGAGTTGTTAGATAATAATGGTTCCAAGGCTCCTTGTGATGAGCCTCTTGTTGAAGCTGCTAAGCTCATTAAGGAAGGGTTTATAGTTGCAGTTAAAGGGATTGGGGGTTTTCACATAGCTTGTCTGGCTACAGATGATGATGTGGTTTTGAGGCTTAGGAAGAGGCGTAGAAGACCTCAACAACCATTTGCCGTAATGTCTCTTTGCACTGAAGACGTCAAAACTTTTGCTCACGTTTCTCCTCTCGAGGAGGAGCTGCTTAAGTCTAGAGAGCGCCCTATAGTTGTGCTAAAAATAAAGCATGAAAGCCCTATCTCGCCTTGGGTCTCTCCTGGTCTCGATAGCATAGGGGTTATGCTGCCTTATACAGGCATTCACTTATTGCTTTTAATGCATGTTAAGGAGCCGGCAATTATCATGACCAGCGGTAATTATCCAGGGGAGCCCATGGTCACAAATATCGATGATGCTTTGAAAAGACTTTCAGGGATAGTAGACTACTACTTAACGCATAATAGGGATATAGTGAATCGCTGCGACGACTCTGTCATAAGAGTATCTAATGGTATACCGACTTTTCTTCGTCGATCTAGAGGGTATGCGCCTTCACCAATAACGTTCTCAGGCCTCCATGATGGAGATTGGTGTATTGTAGCCTTTGGTGGTGATCTCAATGTGACTATTTCTTTTCTTAAAGGAAATAAATGCTATGTAAGTCAGCATATAGGAGATGTCGATAATCTGGATACCTTGAGCTTCTTAAAACAAACGTATAACACCTTGAAGGAGCTTCTTAAGATAAGGAATGTGGATGCTATTGTATGTGATTTAAATCGTAGTTTTCCATCAACCAGATTTGCTGAAGGGCTTAGCGAAACCTTAGGTGTACCGTTAATTAGAGCTCAGCATCATCATGCTCATGCAGCATCGCTAGCAGCTGAGCAAGGATTGAAAATTGATGACCAAGCAATATACATAACAATAGATGGTGTAGGTCTAGGCGATGATGGTACTGCTTGGGGTGGAGAAGTACTATTAGCTTCGGGGAACAAGTATGAGAGAATTGGACACATAAGACCGTACCCCTTACCTGGAGGAGATCTTTGTGCGTATTATCCTGTCAGAGCTCTAGCTGGCCTGTTGAGCCTAGTGCTAAGCCGGGAAGAATTAGAGGACTTCCTAACCCATCGATATGGACATGCATTTAAGTATGGTGTCCGCGAAGTGCCTATAGTCATGAGACAGCTTCGCTCAGGCTTGAACGTCATAAGTTCGTCGAGCATGGGGCGCTTCCTAGATGCCGTCTCCGTAATGCTAGGTGTATGCAGTTACAGGTCCTATGAAGGAGAACCAGCCATGAAACTTGAAGCCCACGCTAACACAAGTAACGAAGCCATAAACGTTGATATTCCTATAATTGATCAAGGTAGAATAAGCATGGTAGATGCTTCACATATTATGTTGCAACTCCTAAACTTAATGGATAAGTATCCATCGAGTAGCATAGCTTATACGGCACATGTCGCTATAGCCAAAGGGCTTGCCGAAATAGCTTGTTCAAAAGCTCTCGAAGAGGGAATAAAAGTCATAGGGATTTCGGGTGGTGCTGCTGTAAATGAGATAATACTTAGGACGATTGAAGAAGAAGTGTCAAAGTGGGGGCTTAAACTTCTAAGGCACAAAGCCCTGCCTCCAGGAGATGGAGGGATTTCTGCTGGCCAATCTTTCATTGGTTTAGCGCACATTAATGCTTAAATTGAAAGAGAGTAAATTGACAATATATGAATGAACCTAGGATTAAGGTTATCTCAATAAACATACCTAAAGGAGCCAATGTAATAATAGGTCAATCGCACTTCATAAAGACCGTCGAAGATATATATGAAGTCTTAGCCTGCTCATCGCCTCATCTTAAATTCGGTTTAGCATTTAATGAAGCTTCGGGACCGAGACTTGTCAGAAAGGACGGTAACGACCCTGAGCTTATAGAAGCTGCAGTTAAAGCTGCACTCGACATAGGTGCGGGCCATGTCTTTGTGATTTTCATTAAGGAGGGTTATCCGATAAACGTCTTAAATGCTATTAAAGCGGCTCCTGAAGTTTGCAGGATTTTCTGTGCAACGGCTAATCCATTACAGGTAATAGTAGTGGAGACCGATCAGGGGAGAGGCGTTATAGGGGTTGTAGATGGCTATACCGTTGTTGGGGTTGAAGATCAAGAAAAAGAAAGGGAGAGAAAAGAGTTCTTGAGGAAAATAGGATATAAAAGGTGATACCTCTGCAAGAAGTTCAACCAAGCGAGGCCAGGCAACGTAAAGTCCATTGCCCGATATGTAGCAGAGAATCTCTGCTAATAACTGAATTATGCTATGAACTACCAAACTTTGGTAACGTCTACCTCTTCTCTGCCAACTGTCAAAATTGTGGATATAAGCATACGGACGTTATGGAGATTACCCCTCATCAGGAACCCTCAAGGTTCACTATCAAAGTGGAGAGGCCTGAAGATCTAAATCATATAGTTGTGCGATCAAGCTATGCTTCAATAAAAATGCCTGAGCTAGGTATAACAATAACTCCAGGACCATATGCCCAGGGGATAGTAACGACAATAGAGGGCTTTCTCCATAGAGCAAAAGAAATAGTGGAATTCTTATTTTCAAGCGAGCTAGATGAAGATAAAAGACGTCAATGTCTTCAAATACTAAATAAGGTTAATGCCGCTATTGAGGGCAAGGAGGTCTTCACCTTTATAATCGAGGATCCAAGTGGGCTCAGCATCATAGTGCCTAAGGAGAGGCTCGCCACAAAGATAATAAAGGAGCCTTTAGAAATTGAGGATTGAGTCTACTATGCCTAAGAAGGTTAAGACAAAGTCCACGACAAGCAAGACTTCGCGTTCACGTAAAGGTAAGTCAGAGTTTACACCAATAGCTGGCGCTGGTTTGATAAGATTCTTTAGAGAAGAAACGGGAGGAATAACGATATCCCCCTACATCGTGATAATAATAGCTGTAATCCTAATAATCTTGGTATTAACCTTTCCGATGTTATTCCCTCTATAACAAGGGATTATACATGCACATTAGGGAATTTCAAGCCCTAATAAAAGAGATGTATTGGCATAAGGATTCACGTAGATCAGCTGAAGCCAACTTCATATACTTAGTAGAGGAAATAGGCGAGCTTGGCAGTGCCATAGTTAAAGGTGACAAGAAGCACATGGAAGAAGAACTAGCAGATGCATTAGCATGGCTTGTCTCTGTAGCTAATGCTCTCTCAATAGACATTGAGGATGCTGCCTTAAAGCGTTATGGAAAGACGTGCCCTAAATGTGGGAAAAACCCTTGTGAATGCTCCATTAAGTGACGCTATTTCTTAATTTTAGATCTAAGCTTAGAAAGCAGGATTCTCAAATCAGTTTTCAATATTGGATCCTCCTCTTTATTCGCTAGATTCTCAAGTTTAGAGCAAATATCAAGGATATCTGAGCTTTCTTCAAGGAGCTTCTTGATTAGACTTTCTATCTCCTTCCAATGTATCAAGTAAGGCTTACAATCCACTAATGCATCTAGCACGTCGTCTATTATATTGGCGTTTCTCATTAGTCTTCTTCCCCTACTAGTAACTGGTAAAGCAAAATAAGTACAAGTACTATTAGAGGCAATATGTAGGCCAGATATGAAGAGAAAATTTCAAGGTAATTCATGACATATCACACAAGTCCCATTTTAACCATTAATTCGCCTATAAGTATTGCATTACCTGCTGCTCCTCTAATAACATTATTACCGAGCACTACGTATTTGAGCCATCCATCTCCTCCAATTCTTAACCTCCCTACGACTACGCTCATACCTCCACCTTCGTCTCTATCAAGTCTGGGCTGAGGCCTATCAACTTCATTTCTCACGATAACAGGTGAAGAGGGAGCTAATGGTAACTTCAGCTCTTGGGGTAATCCCTTAAACCTCTTTAATATGACCTTTAACTCCTCCAATTCTACAGAGCGCTTTAACTTGACGAAAACGTTTTCTAAATGACCATCTAATACGCAAACTCTGTTGCATGAAGCCGATATCGCGATATCAGCGTGCTTTATAATGTCCTTTGATAGCGTGCCTAATATCTTAAGAGTCTCGGTTTGTATTTTTTCCTCTTCGCCTGCTATAAATGGTATCACGTTGTCGATTATAGCCATAGACGTCACGCCAGAGAAACCTGCTCCAGAAACCGCTTGCATTGTAGTCACGTGAACAACCTCAATCCCTACGTAGTCCAATATGGGCTTTAATGATAACGTGAGAATACTCGTACTACAATTTGGACTAGTCACAATAAATCCCTTCCACCGTCTTTTCCTCATTTGGATCTCTATGATATTTAGGTGATCTGGATTTATTTCAGGGACGATTAGCGGAACATCGTCAAACATCCTCATTGCGCTGGCGTTGCTGACGACCTTAAACCCCTCCATAGCGAATAGTGGCTCTACCTCTTTTGCTATGCTTGATGGTAGCGCAGAGAATATTAAATCTATATTATATCCACATTTTCTAATGGCTTCAGGTCTGGCTTCGAGGATCTTTAACTCCTTAACTGCATCTGGAAAGTCTGCACCTAGCATCCACTTCGTGGCTTCGCAATACTTTTTACCGGCGCTTTTAGGTGATGCCGTTAAAGCTACGATATCAAAAAACGGATGATCCGCTAATAGCTTGACAAATCTCTGCCCTACAAGTCCTGTAGCACCTAATATTGCAACTCTAAGTTTATCCATCTTCAAGCACCTATGAATGCATTATGTATTGCTTGAACAGCTTTAACAGCATCATCTTGCTTTACGACGAGTGATATATTAAGCTCTGACGCTCCCTGTGCTATCATTCTAACATTTACTCCTCTTTTTGCAACAGCATTAAATACTTTAGCAGCTACACCAGGTCGTCCTCGCATCCCTGAACCCACAACTGCTATAACGCATACATCTCCCTCCCATGTGACATCACAATTTTCGGGTAAGAGGGCTTTAAGCCTCTTTAAGATAACATTTAGTTTGTCTCCCCCCACAACTATCGATATATTTGTCTGTGATGAGCTTTGAGAGACCATTATCGCATTTGCCCCAACATCAAATAGAGCATTGAAGACTTTAGCTATTATCAATGGTGCCTCATAGAGTCCAGCACCGCTAACAGTGATTATTGCGACTTTCGGTATCATGGAGACGGCCTTGACTATCCTCTCATTAGAAGAGTCGCAGTGAACTATGGTTCCTGGGTTCTCTAGGTTAAAGAAGCTCCGTACCCTTAATGGTATGCGCTTTTCGATTAGGGGCTTTAGGGCTAGAGGATGTAAAACTTTAGCGCCAAAGTATGCAAGCTCCGTGGCTTCATCATAGGATATTTTCGGTATGGGCTTCGCATTAGGCACGATTTTAGGATCTGCAGTCATTATGCCTTCAACATCTTTCCAAACCCATACTTCATCAAATTCCAAAGCCGCCCCAATAATTGTAGCCGTATAATCCGAACCACCCCTACCTAATGTAGTCTCTATGCCGTCCACGGTCTGGCCTATGAATCCAGTTACGACAGGTACCACGCCTTTGTCAATTAGAGGTAGCAATGTGCTCTTTAGTCGCTCTTTACATAGTGGCATTAATGGATTTGCTTTTCCAAAACTATCATCGGTTATTATGCCAGCCTGACCACCAGTAAAATACTCAGCCTTAATCCCCTCGGTTAGCAATGCCCTCCAGACTATTCTCGCAGCCATTTTCTCGCCAAAAGCTAAAACTCTATCTCTTGACCTTGGTGATGCCTCTTTAAGGTAAGAGATTATCGTCAGCATAGAGAAAAGCTCACGAATATTATCTTCAAGCTCTTGTATAGTGGTACTTCGCATATCATCGTCTTTAATGGCCTCTATGCAGGCTTGGATATGTCTATTTTTAATTGTTGATAATAGTCTATGTATCTCATCAACATTCCCCGCAAGGGCTGCATCTGTGAGTGCAATGAGTGTGTCAGTAACTCCAGCCATAGCTGAAATTACTAGTATGACTTTATCCCCTCGCTCCACATGTGTTTTCACGATATTAACAATTCTTAGCATATTGGCTCCCGACGATGTGCAGACCCCTCCAAACTTCATTACAAGCCTCATCGAAATCACCATTGTTACGCCTTCTTTAATGCGTTGGATATCGAATGCAAAACTATTGATGCAAAGCCTAGAGGTCCTAGATCGTCCTCCACGCCTATGTGTATTGGGACCCCCATTTCAATTTCCCTAGCTGATAATCCGGGTTCACTACCACCAAAGACCACTATAACACTACCCTTTTTGACTTTATTGATTACGCGCTCTACATCGAATTCCTCTTTAGCATATTTCTTAGGAGTAATGAGCAAAGTAAGCGAAGGTTTAAAAAGCTCAATAACATCTTCAATTCCGCTTAATACTATTAAGACCTTGCCCTTCTTAAGTGCAAGCTTTTGGGCCTCAGGAACACCAGCTTGAGCAGCAGCACCGCTTGGCTTGCTTATAACTATTGTCTTAAAACCTAATCCATAAGATACTTTAGCGAACTGTCTCACAATTTCAACGCTAAACACATTGTGTAATACTGGTATAACTTCGCTCATCTTCGATCGCTTATACTCATTTCAAGCGCTCCTTAATAACCTAAATGTCTCCTTGGCAATGGCGCGGGAAAGAGGTGGGGGTACGGCTTCTCCAATCATGTTGTATTGTGCATCAAAGCCGCCTTTAAACACGAAATAGTCCGGAAAGCCCATAAGCCTTGCTTGCTCCCTCACGGTTAGCAGCCTGTTCTCATAGGGGTGTATGAATCTAGAACTTCCAAGAACTGTTGGAGCAAGCCTTGATGGGTGAAGCCTAACCCAGTTAGGCAGGGCCTTTCTCCCAGCACCCTTATAGAGCACAAGTTCTTCACCCCATTTCAATCTAGCTATCTTCTTAAGTTTTCGAGGGGGTATGGGCTTAATCACATGATTTGATATATCGTTGATCTCAGCAGGATCAGGGAGTCCAGCCAAAGCCTCCTCAACAGTAATTAATTTACGAATTGGTTTGGGCATTAATTTAAGGTTCGAAATGAACACCCTCTTTCTATGTGAAGGAGTACCATAATCTTCAGCATACAATACATTGAAATGAACCTCTTCATATCCGATAGCCTTAAGCTCGCGCTTTATAAATTCCTTCAATGACCATTCAAGAATTGATGGTACGTTTTCAATAATGAAGGCTTTCGGCTTTAAGTCACCTATTATCCTTATAGCATGAAGAAAAAGCCTGCCCATTTCATCAGTATAAAGCCTATCTAAAACATTAACTTCTCTTCGAGGATTAGCTCCAGTAAAAGGCTCACAGGGAGGGCTTGCAATTACGATGTCTACGTCGTCGCCTATAATCTCCTTAATGTCGAGGGAATGCACATTTCTTATGTCTTCGCATAACACATCAACTTTGAGATTTTCATGGTAAGTCTCAGCAACTATGCGATCAATGTCAATTCCTAGTAAAACCTTAAAACCTTCAAGGATAAAGCCAAGTGAGAAACCTCCAGCTCCACAAAATAAGTCTAAGACCTTATACATCCTCTCTGTCCTCAACTAAATCTCTAACTTCAAAACCCAGTTTCTTTAGTTCATTAACGATAAACCTTCTGTGACAATATCTCCGTCTCTTTTCTAAGCATAATAAACAAGCTTTTTCCTTTGATATAACATCTAAGAGGATCTTCATACCGCTTCTAAATGCATCACTCTCCATATACTTTTCATATCCTTCACTTCTATATCCTCCAAGTCTATCTCCAAGCCATACATACTTTATGCCATTAACCTCTAAGATCTCTTTAAGCTCATCACCGCTAAAACCAGGCTTCTTAGATTTAGGAAATGCTCTAACATCTACTACAACTTCAACTCCCTTTGACTTTAGAAGTTCAATTAATGTATCTACGTTTTTAAGAGCGCCATAACCAACATCATAAACCAACAAGAGTTTTGGCACCCCAAGTAGAAATGAGGTTTCCCGGCTATTCCTTTAAACTACATAGCTTTAAGTTTACGCATAGTTCGCCGATAACTACCATGAGCTTCTTATCCCTATCTAAATGTATTTTATGTTGCAAACATCATAAGTTACTTGTTTAGAAAAATCCCTTATTTTCAACTTAAGTTTGAGGTTATCAAATCGGCCTATCTTTTAATAGAGAATCAATACAGCTATGAAACTCATAAAACAAGGAAGAAAATAAATCAAAGTAGCCAATTCAACTTTCTTGCAACACATCATGATGTTCAAACGATTATGTCCTTTAACAAAATACGACCGTATATTATGCTGACATGTCAAGTAGCTAACTTCTTTTTAGATTTTAGAGAACTATAAAATAATGCTACTGTGAAAATGGCTAAACCGCAGGACGTTAAAACAAAGGTTGTAGGTGTATTGTAGATATCACTCATTATACCAGCAGCTATTGGCAGTAAGCCCATGCCAATATACATGGATGAATGGTAAATGCCCATTACAGTACCATGAAACTCTTCTGAGGGTGAACTTTTAGATGCCTTTGTCATGCTACCTAGAACCAAGGATCCTAAGCCTATGCCTATTGTTATGAGTGAGCATACTATAACGGCAAAGTTAAAAGTTAAAGATAGCATTAAAAGCCCTATAGAGCATAGCGCGAAGCCCAAGGTAATTGTCGTGTCCTCTCAACCTTCTTCATGAACTCTTTAAGTTGGGGTTGGAGCAATGAGTAGGCTATAAACATTGCTGTAAGCGCTAAACCAACATTAAACTCGCTGATACCAAGTCCAAGTATCGCATGAGGAGAGAAGACCGATTCCATGATTCCGGCAACGCCTAAACCCAAGAAAGCCGATAAACAAGCTATAAACAGGGAAGTGCCGCATTCCCTCACAACAGTAAACTTAAACTTTTCTTGCTTAACAATGGTATGTCGAAGCATTAACATTGATAATATTGATGCAAAGGCTATTAGAATTCCAGCCAATATAAAGGGTGAATGTACACCAAGAAAGCTAGCGAGTCCTCCTCCAATGAGGGGTCCAAGAGCTAAACCAGCCCCCAAACAAGCATTATATATGCTCATAGCCTCACCTCTTTTGCTAGGCTCCGTAACATCAGTTATATAGGCAGTCGCTGAGGGAAAGAATAAGCCAGCACCAATACCTTGAAGAGCCCTAAAAAACATAAGATCCAAAGGGCTTCTCTCAATCACAAAGAGCAGTGAAGACAACGAGTAAACAGCTAACCCTAAAACTATGAGCATTTTCCTACCAACTCTATCAGACAAAATACCACCTACAAACTGAAGAGGTATGGTAGTAACCATAAATGACGAGAAAATAGCTCCAGCAGTTAAGAAACTTTCATTATACTTCTCAATCCAAAGACCTATAATAGGAGCTATAATCGTAACTGAAAGCTGACAGCAAAATACAGAATAAGACAGAGACAAAATATCCCGATGTCTCATCATTACCTGTTAAAACAAAGCAGATAAAATCCTTTCGATATAGCACATGAGAAAAAACGAAAACTAAGCAAATACACTCTCACACTCCTCTCGAACTAAGAGACTAAGAACCCAAAATCAGAAAAAGGAACTTAGAAATAACCCCTTATTACGCCAAGCCTTCTAAACTTCACCGCTAAATACTAAACCTTGATGAACTTCGACCCATGACTTATAACTAGAAAACCTAAGTAAGTATTGAAAAGCGAGTGCGGGTGCTACATGTGGCGCCGGGTGGGGGACTCGAACCCCCGCACCCCAGAGGGGTACGGGCTTAGC
>Ga0190310_1000696_pt1 | contig 10967 bp, 8 predicted proteins | sample 48700778_MG_FD_165059 | JGI IMG/M metagenome (GOLD analysis project Ga0190310, IMG submission 165059) | Hydrothermal vent sediment bacterial communities from Southern Trench, Guaymas Basin, Mexico - 4870-07-7-8_MG | ecosystem: Environmental > Aquatic > Marine > Hydrothermal vents > Sediment ... | reverse complement strand
TGATTTAATTCCTAATTGAATATAGAAGGTGTTTAACATGGGAAAAATAGTTGTCTGCCCTAAGTGCGGCTTTAAATTTAATACTTCATATGCGAGGCTGATTGCATGCGGTGAATGTAGATATGCAATCTTGGGAGGATGCAACCTTATAAAGTGCCCTAAGTGTGGACATGAATTCCCGATTCAAAGTGATTAAATATGGTCAAGAAAAAGTTCGCTGTCTTACTGTTGATAATAGTGCTGATCTTCTCCTCATTCATGGTATCTTTGATGTTTAAGCTATTTAGTAAGGTTGAAATTGAGGCAAACTATGTTAGGTCAACGTACTTTTATTATGAAGGTAGGTTTAGACGATGCTTCATCTTTGAAGCCGAGAATAAATTTGGTAAAGAGGTAACTGCACGTGTTAAAATTGATCTTTCCAAGGTTAAGCGAGACATAGGAGATGTCCTAGCGGTTTTAGACGAGAATTTAAAGGAAATAGGTTGGGAGAATGAGGGGAAATACGTTATTTATTTTGAGTTCAAGTTTAAAGCTTACGAGAAAAAGAGCTTCAGAGTGGTGATGTTACATTAACCGTGAAAAAGAGCTTGGTAAAATAAGGGACGAGGTTCTAAACTGTAGAAAGTGTAGCTTGTGGAGAAGTAGGAGAAATCCTGTAATTGGAGAGGGAAGCCCATATGCTAGAATCATGTTTGTTGGAGAGGCTCCCGGATACTATGAGGATCTGAGTGGAAGACCTTTCGTAGGGGCAGCCGGCAAGGTTTTAGAGGAGAATCTTAGGAGAGTTGGTTTGAGTAGGGAGGTTGTTTATATAACGAATGTTATAAAGTGTAGGCCTCCAGGTAACCGTGACCCTCTTCCAGAGGAGATCGAGGCATGTACCCCCTACTTGGATAGGCAAGTTAAAATAATTAACCCAGATGTGATATGTACTCTTGGAAGGTTTGCTATGAGGTATATGCTTAAAAAAGCGGGAGTTCCAGTGAGCTCTATTTCAAGGCTTCATGGAAAGATGTTTAGGGTTAGACTATATGGTAGAGAGAGAATTCTAGCTATAATGTATCATCCAGCAGTAGCCTTGTATAAGCCTCCACTTAGAAAAGTTTTTGAAAACGACTTTAGGATTTTGGAGAGGTTTTTGCAGCCTTCTCTTTTTTGATGAATCTAGCCCACTTATATAGGGCAGCCATGGCTGAGACTGCTTGCTCTGGTGTTGGATATGCTGGTATATTGGCTTCATTTAGCACTTTCATTCCTTTGTAGCATCTTTCTCCTCCAATGTAGCATACTGTTATAGGCTTTAGCCTTCCAGTTTCATAGACTGCTCTGGTTATTGCATGTGACAGCTTGACTGGATCCGTTATGGCTGTGTGGCAGTATATTGCAATTATTCCACCTATTCTCTCATCCATCATAGCAATTCTTATGGCCTCCTCATATTTCTCGTCTGTTGCTTGACCAGTTAAGTCTATTGGATTCTTTGTGCTTCCGAATGGTGGCATACATTCTCGGAATTTCCTGGCTAGATCCTCTGGTATCTCCAGTAGCTTGAGTCCATTTTCCTCGCATGCGTCCGTGGCCATCACGCCTGCTCCACCGCCATTGGTTATTATAACCACGCCCTCCCTTTTTGGCGGATCTATCGAAGCGAATGCCCTTGCCCAGTCAAATGCCTCTTGAATGTCCTTTGCCCTTAACACTCCCGTCTGCTTGAACGCTGCATCATAGATTATATCTGATCCAGCTAAGCTTCCAGTATGTGAGGATGCTGCTATTGCACCTCTCTCGGATCTTCCAGCTTTCAGGACTATTATTGGCTTTTCTAGGCTTACTCTTTTACATGCTTTGAAGAATTTTCTTCCATCTTTGACCCCTTCCATGTATATTAGGATTACTCTAGTGCTTCGGTCTTGCTCGAAGAAGTATAGTAGATCACCATCATCTATGTCAGCCTTGTTTCCGAGACTTACTATGGCTGAAAGCCCTATGTCATGTAGTATAGTCCATCCCATGAGCGCTATAGCTAGTGCCCCACTCTGTGTTATAAAGGCAATGTTGCCTACACGCACATCCCTTGGTCCGAAAGTAGCATTCAACATTATTGGAGCATAATATACTCCAACGATGTTTGGACCAAGTAAACGCATCCCATACTTATGAGCAGTTTCAACAATCTCCTTTTCCTCTTTGACTTTACCTACTTCCCCAAATCCTGAGCTTATCACCGCTACCGCCTTAACGCCCTTCTTGCCGCACTGTTCAATTGCCTCCTTAACAAACTGCGCTGGAATTACTACTACGGCCATATCAACTTCATCAGGGATATCTAATACACTCTTATAGCATTTCATTCCAAGTATTTCGTCGGCATTTGGATTCACTGGATAGACTTTTCCCTTAAACCCATATTCCACAATGTTTCTAAGTATTTCATGGCCTATCTTTCCAGGAGTTCTAGAGGCTCCAATCACAGCAATAGTTCTTGGACTTAACAGAAATGAGATCTGCTTCACAACGTTCCTTATATGGTTTTTAGATGGTTCAGCGTCCAAGCATATCACCTTTAAAATAAGTAATGGAGTGGAAACATTAAATTGTAACCCTTAGACTATTTGTTTGCTTGAGTACTTGAGTTATTTTGGAAGCTATGGTATCTCTCTGTGCTATTGCTTGGGCTCCATTATAATTATGGCTTTCACTTCCTTCCATGCTATTTCCTTTAGTGGGTAGATTGCTATTCTATCCTTTGTATACTTAACCACAGATGGGCTAAGCTACTCAGCAGACAATGAAGGGGCCTGTAAACTCCTAAAATATCTCTAGTTACCGAAAGGTAAAGCACAGGCAACTACAGTATAGTAACGAGAGGTTGGGTTAGCGTTGTACTCTTTTCTCAAATTCTTTGATGAGCTCCTGTATTTTCTCGCTGCTGACTTTCTTGAATAGCGGCTTGGGCTTACCCAGTTTTCTCCCGGGCTCTATTGGTTTTAGGGCTTCTTCAAAGTGGACATCTTTAACTGGAGTATCGTAGCCCAGCTGTTTCCATAGTTTCTCTGCTTTGATCGGCATGACAGGCTCCATTAGTATGGCTATGGCCTTTAACAGTTGTAGGCAGTTGTAGAGTGTTTCCTTGCATTTTTCAGGGTTTTCTTTGACTGTTGTCCATGGCTGTTCTTTTTGGAATAGCTTGTTTCCATAATTTGCCAGTGCCATGAACTGTGTCGTAATCACATTAAACTCGTACCTGTCTAGCCCCTCTATGATTTTGTCTATTGACCCCTTTATTAGCGAGGTTACACCCTCTCTTAGTTTTGCCTCTGGAACTTCCTTGTAGTTTCTGTATGTGAACAGTAGGACTCTGTAGGCAAAGTTTCCAAGTGTTCCAACTAGCTCATTGTTTACGAGAGCTTCATATATTTTCCATGAGAAGTTTAAGTCCTTCACATGTCTTGTGTAGGATATCATGTAGTATCTTAGACAATCTGGGTCTAATCCCTTGTCCAGGTAGTCTTCCTCGACCCAGATGACGTATCCTCTAGTCTTTGAGAATACCTTATCCTCTACCTTCACCATCCCTGATGCTACTACTGAATATGGGAGGTTCATGTCAGCTGCTTTGAGAAGCGCTGGCCAGAATATGCAATGGTGATATACTATGTCTCCTCCAATGAAGTGTATTATTTTAGCATTGTCTTTCCAATATTCTTTCCAGTCAATTCCTTTTCCGTCACAGTAGTCTTTCGTGAACGTTATGTATCCTATCGGTGCATCTACCCAGACGTATAGGACTAGTCTTTCATCTATTGGGAACTTTACTCCCCATGGTAGGTCTCTTGTAATGCACCAGTCCTTTAAGCCTGCCTTAAGCCATTTAATGGCGTAGTTTTTGGCTATGCTTGTACCCTTCATCTTTTTCAAGTATTCCTCTAAGAATCCGTGAAAAGCGGATAGCTTGAAGAAGTAGTGTGTGGTTTCCTTGAACTCTGGAGTGGAGCCGCATATGCTACATTTAGGGTCTATGAGCTCCCATGGGTTTAGATATCTTCCACATCCTTGGTCACATTCATCTCCCCGGGCTTCAGTTTTACAGTATGGGCATAGTCCAACAATGTATCTGTCTGGAAGGAATCGCTTACATTTTGGGCAGTAGGGTAACTTCAGCTTCTTGGGATAGATGTAGCCCTTCTCATGTATTTTCAACACTATTTCTCTTGACATTTGATGATTTAACTCTTCATCCGTGTGCCCAAAGTGGTCGAAAAATATGTTAAGCTTTTCAAACACTTCTATGAAGTGCCTGTGATATTTCTCTATGAGCTCCCTCGGATGTATTCCCTGTTTTTCAGCTTCCAGTAGAATAGGTGTTCCATGCGTGTCTGAGCCACATATGAATAATATGTCTTTATAGCCTAGTTTTTTAAGTGAGCGGACATAAACGTCTGCTGGAACATAAGTTCTTAGATGGCCTATGTGGCATGGACCGTTTGCATAGGGTAAGGCACATGTCACAAGTATTTTATCCTCTTTATTTGGCAGTGTCTCATATTTGAAACCACATCCCTCCAGAAGAGTTTACCCCTTAATTTAAGAAAAAAGGCTTTAAGAAATAATTGTCAGTCCTCGATGATTATGTAATCTCCTCTTAAAACTATTCTGGCTATTATGAGCGCTATCGGTATCGCTGGTATTATTAACAGTGCCTCGGGTAATGAGAAACTTATTGGAATTGCGCCTCCACTTTTTTCGGTATTTACCTTGTACACGTATGTGATATTGTATATTGTCATCCTTATAGTGAACGGTGGCGATCCTCCGTCTATGTCGATGCTTATGCTTTCCATGTTGCAGGTGCTATTGTATAGGAGTTTTCCATTGGAATCTGTGATCTCTATTTGAATGTATTCTTTCAATTTCTCATTTACTACTATCATCATCTTGTAGGCATTGTTTTTCTTAGAGATATGAATCTCTATATTTGGCTTATGAACGCTTATCTTTAGATTGGTTTCTCCTGCAATGATGTCCCCTATCATCACTCTTAGGTGTATTGTTGAGCTTTGAAGAGGCGCCCTAATGTTTATTGTCATGGTTGTTGCTTTGAGCGGTATTTTGGCTAGGAGAGTTTCATTTGCCATAATTGTAGCTAATGCAGTTGCATCAATGTTTACTGGAGTTATTTTAAGCTCTAGTGTTATTGGCTCATTTGGGAGGGCTTCTATACTCTGTGGAGACGCCTCGACTAGGACTCCTTTGAACATTATTTTCCCGTTTGCAATGCTGGTGAAATCGTATATTACTGGCTTAGCATAGCATGCTTCTACATCTAGCACTTTAATCATGAGCATTCCAAGCTTATCTATGTCTATTTTAGCTGTACCGTTTTCACTTATTCTAACATTAAAAGTTTCATTGTTGACCCGTATGAGAAGCTTGCATGCAAGTTTTTCTGAAAGTTTTATGTAGGGCTTACAGTTGAACAATATGAGATCTATTTCCATATGCACTATTTTTATCTCGAGTGGAAGCACTTTTTCATCGTCGACGGATATCGTTATCTGCTCTAGATCTGCTATTTCATGGTCATAGATTTCCACTTGGAAGAGCCCATTTTCCGACGCTATTGTCGTGTTCAGTATCCTTACCGTGGTTGGTACTGTTCCATTTAGCAGTGTGAGTTTGAGATTAAGAACGTTTAGTGCACCATGTTTTTTCACTTGTATATAGTCTATGAGTATGGCGTTCTCATACACTAGTATGCTATTTGAGCTGTTCTCTGCCTTAAAATAGAGGCTGTCTTCCTCTATTTTAACTTGTATAGTATATATGCCAGCTTTCACAGTGCATTTCCAATTGTTTATCTCTAGGTAACCATTTTTTATTGCGATGGCTTTTTCAGCTATCGTCTCATTTCCTTCGACTATGAGTGCTACCCCATGTAATCTGTAAGGCTTCTCTCCCAGTTCATCGGTCACATTTATAGTTATGTGCCAGAAGCCGCCCGTATATGTTGGCTTTGCAGTTACAGTGATTTTGAGAGTTCTTTTCCTAGTTTCAAACTCAATGTTTCCTAAGGTTATTTTCCTGGAGCATATTGTTACCTTGATTGTAACGTTGTGTTTTGATGGTACATTTTCCATGAGTTTCAGGTTGAATAGTATGTTCTTCACATGGTCTCCTGCATTCATTTTGAATGTCTTGCTTTGTACAGTTGTCTCGTTTTCGATTGCTGTTAAATTGAATGACACGGACAGATATCGTGAGTGATGCATAATTTTGATCTCAATATTAATGGTGCCATTCCATGGTGGATTCAGTGGGTGCCATGAAGTGATGTTAAAGATTATCATTGAGGAGTCGCTTAGAATAGTCGTTGGCTTGAGCATGTACATTTCAGCTGGGCTGGATAGGGTTCCAGTTGATGTGTAGAGTATTCTAACTGTTTTGAGGCTCCATGTAGTGTTGAATGGTGGAGTGAAGTTGAGTGTGAACCTCTGCTCTATTACTGGGCATGAGTAGTAGTTGATACTGTCTGTTAGGATTATTTCTGTAGCGTTTATACTGACTTTTCCACTTATAGTTGCCTTTTCCAGGGATCCTTTAACGCTTTCTAAACCGACTTTCACGTAACCTTTACATATGTACTTTAATGGATTCTGTGGAGGCGATGATATTGGCTGTGTGCTGAGCTCTGGGTAAACTGTGAAGATTGCTTCGATATTTAATGTTTCATCTTTGTAAAACGGGAGATCATTTAAGATAACTGTGCTTTGCCATCCCTCATATGCTTCAAGTTTTAAAAGTGTTCCTGTCTTGGATGAGAATATTATATCTATATTGTTTACGAGAAGCGTTGAATTATATGATAGAACCGTGTAGAGCTTAGCTCTACCATATCTTACAGATTCGTTTCCATAGACTTCTCCAAGTTTTAGAAATGGCGTGTGAAACTCTATTTCTTTGATTTCGTTCTCTGACAGGGTTATTGTGTATGTTTTCTCGAGTAGCAGTCTGTTCAGGTGGAAGTCATTGTTCAGAATTTTGAGAGTGTGAATACTTTGAGCTAGAATTACCTTGAGCTTTGCATCGGAGATATCCTTTTTGGCTTTAACTATGATTTTGGCTTCAAGGGCATCTCCTTTAAGTACGTTTATCATCTGTCTGCTAGTTGCTATTTTGACTATGGCATACTGGTTTTCAGCGGTTTTAATCTGTGGTGCATTATCTTTCCAGGGTTTCCATACTATGATGATTGTTTCAAAGTGCATGGATGAAGAGAGCATCGTTGGAGTTGAGAGAGATACTATTGAGTGCTCTAGGCATCCGTCGATTCTAAATGCTTGCCCCATGGGATTGTAGACGTTGAAGAATCCATGCGAGAATGCTATGTCATCGCTTGAAGTCCACTTGAGGTTGAAGGTGTATGCTCCCTCATCTAATCCTGTGATAAAGTAGATTTTGTCAAATGTCGTGTTGAGAACAAGTCTCTCATTTTTGAAGATTTCAATTATAGTTTCGCTTTTGTTCGTCTTGAACGTTATCTTGTCCGTCTTTGCAAAGTGATGCTCTGGCAGATGTATTCTGTACATGTACGGGTTGCGAAGTAGTGTAAAGTCGTTTATGGTTTCAAATTCTAGTATGTCTGGGCCGTTATAGCTCTGTGTATAGCTTTCACCTATTTGTTTTTCCAGTTTTATGTGTGTATGTGATACATCTACTACTCTAAGCTTTGATTTCACATTTATGGAGCTTGACAGATCGTTTCTGTTGATTTGATATATTATCGTTGCATTGTGGTGGCTAGCTTCGCTTGGAGTGTCGAATGAAAGAGAATAGAATTGTACTCTGTGTGAGACATTTTTAGATTGTTCTGTGATCATTTCATCCTTTATAGGGTAGATTTCTTCATTTCCCTCGTTTAATGTGTCTATGGTTACAGTATATGTGCAGGAGGCATATCCATATACTAGGTTTGCCTCGAGTGTGACTTTCATGTATCTTTTACACGTTGTTTCAGCGTATATTGGAAGTGTTATATGCCATGTCTTTGGAGCACTATTCGCTGAAACTTCGGTTTGAACAGTTAGAGAGTTTCCTTCTTCATCTACAAGCTCTATGTAGACTTCGAGATGCGTAGAGAAATGTGTGCCCGATGCTGATAGATGTATTGTTACGAAATGTTTTATATCTCCTTTATGAAATGTAAAGAATATTTTCCTGTATCCTGTATGCCATTCGGCTGAACCATATGCTCTTATATTTGATGTAGACACTGTTATCTTGTAAGATGAGCCATCCCACGAGACGCTTCCACGTGTTCTAGCTGACACTCTTGTAGATTTGATGTAGGCCTTGAAACTTGACGCATATTCCAGCCTTGGATTGTAGCTTATATATGCGAAGCTTAGAGCTGAAACCTCCTTTACCTTTGTCGATATCATTAATGCTTGAAGCAACAGGAGGAGTGCCACTACTATAATTATAGCTCTTAGATACCTCTTCATTCCAGAAAATATTGGTTGAAAGCTATTTAATCCCCTATGCTAGGAGGTTGAGATCTGCCTTTTCAAGTATCATGGATAACTCTTCTAAGGAGGCATGTGTTTCAGGATATTTTGGAGCATATGGGCATGTATAGGGTTTTTTCACGGAAATTCTATAGGTTCCTATTTTCTTAGCTAACTTGACTATTTCATCTTTATCAAATCCTATCAATGGTCGCAGGATGTTTATTTTGACGGCCCTTGACTCTGCATCCAAGTTTTCAAGCGTTTGCGAGGCTACTTGTGCAAGACTGTCCCCCGTCACTATAGCATGGGCATTATGTGTTCTAGCTATTTTCTCCGCTATTCTATACATCATCATTTTACAAACTATGCATGTCCATTTCCTAGCCTTCCTAGATACATTCCATAGCTTCTCAAGGACTGGGAGAATACGTTTTTCATAGCTTACAACTATTCGCTCTATTTTCGACGCATATGCATACTCCTGCAGCACATCACAGATCTCCATGAACTTAGAGTACTCACTTTCACTCTGCTTAAAGTGCACGGCTATTATACTGCATCCTCTTTTCATCATAAGCCATGCAGCTACCGGAGAATCTATTCCAGCCGACAATAAGACGACAACCTTTCCTGAAACGGATACTGGAAGCCCTCCAAGGCCATCGATTCTCTGCATGAACACGTAGCACGCATCACTTAGAATTTCAATGCCTATTTCAAGCTCCGGGTTTTCAAGGTCAACTCTTAAGCCTAGCTCATCAACCACACGCTGTCCAACGATTCTGTTAATATCCATTGAAGTGTAGGGAAACTTCTTAAACACTCTCTGTGTCCTGATGGCAAATGTTTTTGCATTAGATGAGCACGCTATTTCAACGCATTTGCTGGCAATAGTGTCAAGGTCACATTCAACCCTTGTAGCTGGACTGAAGGATACTATCCCAAATACTTTACTTAAGGATTCAAGCGCCTTCTCGTCACTTGTGTAAACGAGAACTCTGCTGTCTCTAGCCTCTATGCTTGAAAAAGGGACATCTGAGGCATTCAATCTTTCAGATATATTCTCTACCAGCCTTCGCTCAAATCTGGATCTAACAGTTTTGGACTTGGTACCTATCTCACCATATCTCACAAGGATCGTGTCAAACTTCATGTCGTTACCCATTATGGAAGTGTTCTCTCAGGATCTCTTGGAAATAGGATCGCCTCTCTGATGTTCTTGAGATTCAGCATTTTCATAAGCATTCGCTCGATTCCTATTGCGAAGCCTCCATGCGGCGGAACCCCATACTTGAAGAACTTAGTGTACCATTCAAGGTTCTTAACATTTAATCCCTTTTCCTCTATCTGCCTCATCAATACCTCGTATCGATGCTCTCGTTGTCCTCCACTGCTGATCTCAAGTCCCTTGTACACTAGGTCAATGCTTCTAGCCCATGGAGGCTCTGCCTTCATAACGTAAAATGGCTTATCCTTGTATGGGAACCTGTTAACGAAAAAGAGGTCGCTATCATACTCCTTTTTCACATATTCTCCTAGTATTCTCTCGGATTCATCGTCGTAGCTTTCACCATATGGAATGTGCTTGTTGAACTTCTTTAGGATCTCATATATTTCAGGGAACCTGAGCTCAGGTATGCTTCCCCTCGGTATCTCTATATCGACTCCCAGAAGCTCCAGCTCCTTTGAATGCTTCTGCTTCACCTTCCTCAAAGCATATTTAACTAGGTTTTCCTCCGTTTTCTCAACATCTATTTCATCCTCGATGAAGGCCTGCTCAACTGCACAAACAGTGTATTCACATAGATGTCTTGTAGTATGACTTTTCTCAGCTCTCCAGCTTGGCCCAATGTCATATAATCGCTCAAAGCCTGCGATTATTGCTAACTGCCTATGAAGCTGGGGATCCTGTCTAAGATAAACTGTTCTGTTAAAGTATTTCACGGGGAAAACAGCTGCGCCGCTTTCTGATGGGGCTCCAATTATTGATGGGGTATACACTCTTATAAAGCCATTCTTTCTAAGCCATTCTTCAAACGCATAGATTAGGGTAGCATATACCTTAAATATTACATGCCTTCTCTCATTTCTCAAATCCAATGGCCTATTATCTAATCTAGTTGGGAGCAAGGCTGAAACTTTCTCAGATGGATCAAGTGGAAGCGGTGTATGAGCTTTAGATAACAATATTATTCGGGATGGGGATATCTCTAAGTCAACGTCCCTTGCAATTTTCTTTTCAGTTTTTCTTCCTTCAGCAACTATAACGGATTCCGGTGTTAGCTCATCTATAAGTTTCCAAAGTTCTTTGGAAACTTCTTTCCTTTTTATGGTTAACTGGATTTTTTGATTCCAGTTCCATACAACTATGAAGCAGAGATTTCCTAGACGTCTAATGCTTCTAATCCATCCATGTATTTTTATAGTCTCCTCCATCGACATCACTCATACGAAAAC
>Ga0190310_1000694_pt1 | contig 10999 bp, 8 predicted proteins | sample 48700778_MG_FD_165059 | JGI IMG/M metagenome (GOLD analysis project Ga0190310, IMG submission 165059) | Hydrothermal vent sediment bacterial communities from Southern Trench, Guaymas Basin, Mexico - 4870-07-7-8_MG | ecosystem: Environmental > Aquatic > Marine > Hydrothermal vents > Sediment ... | reverse complement strand
ACTTTACCTACCACTAAATATTACTCACCACGCCGATTTTGCTCACCTTTGCTCAGTATTTTCTGCTGGGAGCCTCAATGTCATCGGTTACATTCAACAGAAGCGGCATGTTTTTATTCACTTTGCTCGGTCTTGCTCACTCTCGCTCAGTTCTACCCAGTTTTTTCGTGAGATACACTTCATATTGCTCGTATCGCCGCATGCCCCATACATTAGGGTTGTTCTCTGTTTTTGTTTTTGGGTTTAGGCTAGTGGTTCTCCTCCCTCGTCTTCTTCTCTCTTCCTCTGGCGACCTCATCATTGCACCTACTATCCTTCTCACTCTCCCTTGTTCTGAGTACTTGTCGGTGAGTTTCTAGTTTTTTGTTCCTGTTTCTCCTACTTTTCGATGCTGATCGTTAGCTTGATTTCCCTAGTGCTTATCGCGCGTGCTAGGAGCCACAAAAACTTGCTAACAAAACTAGTTTCACAGCATAATATTAGGCGAGGGATATCATGTTTCTTTGGAGCAAACGATTATGTGTTTAGGTTAAAGAATAGTGTTCTTGAAATGGACATATGCGTAGGTGGCCACTACACGAAAAATACTATTTCCCTAGCATTCGGAACGGTTCCCACTAGGTAACCTGAGTTTCTTAATGGTTGTCAGGAGGTTGCGGCCCCTACTTCGCATATTCTGATTAAAGGCGGGTTTAATGATTCTGGTATTACCCTATAATCCATCTTAGCTGTCTCCTTAATTTTCATCAGAATGCCATCAATAAATCCAAGAATGAACTCTAGAGAGAAGTTCGATGATAATATCTCTACAGTATCTCCTAGCCCTAGATAGCATCTCGCATTCACTTTTATTTTCTTTAGGAGTGGTATTATTATTTTATCTATGAGGCTTTTCAGCCCCCTATACTTGCTGAGCATTTTCCTTTCCCTTTCTAGGATGCGTAGTGATACCATTCTACCTATTATCGTCATGAATATCTCCTCCCTATACTTGAACTTGAATATCTCAATAATCCTATCAATATCCTTTACTGGGTCAAACTTGCTGGAAAATACAAGTTGATGAGCATCGCTAGTACATTGCATTAATTGCTCGCCAAGCTTTCTCTGGAGCTCTAGCATCTCGCCCCTAGAGACCTTTATTAGGTGCCTATACAGATACCCAGATCTCACGAATCCATTAGAGTCAATCGATATAACTATGAGGTGGGGGCCGAATGATTCATGTTCGTGGAGTATAGGTAGGGTTAGAACCCCTGCTGGTGTGCTATCTATGCTTGCTTTGCTTACTTTAATTTCAATTAACTCGGAGCATACCGGGCATTTAAAGGATATTCTTAGTGTATCCTCTGCGGATTCGCGAGACATATTAGGTGTCCCCTAAGGTTTAGAAAAATGGGAATCTCTTTTTCTTCTTGCTCACCAACACTACATCTGCCATCAAATTACCGTGGAAGTTTCCATAGCCCTTGATATGTCCTTGCTCGCCGAATGTGAATGCTCCAATGAATGGAGCCTTTAATATCTCATAGACCCTCTTTATTGAATCGCCTATCTTGTCCTTTACTGGCAACATCGTTCCAGCACAGTATATTAGTATACCAAACTCCACATCTCTTGGTTTAAGCTTAAATTTTCCTAGGGCCGCCTGCGTTATCCTTATGGGCCTCTCGATGAGTATATCGGGGGTCCCCTCAAGAAGCCAAACATCACTACCCTCGGGCACCTCTGCAAATACCTCTAGCGATCCGTCTCCCGGATCGAATCTTGATGGGTGAACAGAAACCCAGTATGTTTCCTTTCCCACGGTAAACTTCCGAGCGAGTGGGAAGAATGATGCTGGACCAAGTATTTATTCTCCTGTCTTTATCTGTTCTTCAAATATGCCACCAGTCCATGTGTTGTATACTGGAGCAGTTGGCTTCCCATCTATCTCGTATATTCTACGCCCAATAGATTTCGTCACCTTTCCACTATACTTCAATGATGAGTACCCAGACATATATCCGTAGGTTATCTTAAGCTTCGTAACCATAACGATTAAGCTAACACCCTTCTCTCTTAGAGGAAGCTGTTGATTATCTCACAGCAGACAAAATACTGAAACATTATTTAGGATCGGAACCTATTGATAGGTATATTCAGATAAAGAGAAGAGAAGTCCTGGGCTATAAAAGACATATATCCGTGTGGGAATACATGCATTATCTAGATGCATAACAATCCTTTATATGTTTTTTATGGCTCCTAGCGAAAAACGCACTCTTGTTTTTTCTCAATAATTTTATTAGTATTCATGATCACCGGTGACCTGGGGTGGTATGGAAAGTTCCTAGATCTGTTGGTAGGTATAAGGCTCCAATAGCCGCTATGTTGTTTCTGCTTTTCATGGTATCTATGTTGTATATAGGATATCTTGCTGAGACATATTTAGAGATGAATATGCTGAACAATGCAGATTTTGGGGGGATAAGAAATGTGTTTGAAAGAACTTTCTATCTCGAGGGCGAGCTTGATGAGCCAACTCACATATCGTATGCTCAGATAGTACTGGGGGGTCTGACTGTTAGAAAGACGAATCTCACCGTATTTAACTCAATTCTCCTTGTTAGGGGATACTCGCTACTCACAATCCTAGATGGGAATGTTCATATAGTTAGGAGTTATATAATAGTTGTTTTTGGCTCTAGACTACAAATAAATACTTGGAACTCACATCTAACTATCAAATATTCAAATGTTATCGTTGAGGGAGTTCTGAGCTTAAGAGGTAATGGGTATGTCTCTATAAATGGTTGTCTTGTTGACGGAGATGAAGGAGCATTAGATGTGGAAGGACTTAGAGAATTCGAACTCTTCAACTCAAGTGTGGATATCAGTTATGGAATCTCAATACGGATTTGTCGAAGCGTGGATATATCCACGGCGAATATATCATCTAAGCTCCTCATAGAGGATTCTGCCGAACTTATATTGAAACAATGCAACATTAGCAGTAGACTTGCCATCAAAAACATCTCCACCAGCCTGACGATCACTAATAATCTGTTTTGCAGACCATTTATAGTCGGGGGTATAGATGCCGAAAACACACAAATAATATTCGTAGAGAACTATGTGAGATCGAAACCAGTAATACTAATCACGGAGGGGAGAAGGGTTGAGACAAATAATTATGGTGAGGTTATAATACTTGGAGACGGCATAGAGGTATGTGCGAAGAATACATATGCTCTGCTGATATGCGACTCAGAGAACATACACATTTCGAATTCAACAATCGGTGATGCGTATTCGGCTATATACATTCTCAACTCGAATAATATTCAAATAGAAAACACGTCTATCTTCAGTTATTGGGGAGGTGGTCTTGTTGTCGAATCCTCTTCCAAAGTAACCATTGAGAATAGCAGGCTTGGACTTCAGAACCCAGCTGATATGTGTATCATAGGATCCTCAGAAATCGTGCTAAGAAACTTCACAGCTCTAGGAATAGGCAGCCTCCTAGTTGAGCATTCAACTAACATCTCAACATACGGCGCGGTATTTAACCTAAAGAGCCACATACTGTTCAACTCATCAAAAAACATTACTTTGGAGGAAGTGGTGTTTAACGGATTTGCGAAGAACCCATTAGAAGACATTATCCAGATACATAACTCCACCGAAATCATATTGAATTCATGCATAATTAACAACATGGTGTTCCGGGTAGATACGCCGCCAAAACATTCTCTGAGGCTCAGTATAACTAATACAACAGTGGATTCTAAAGAAGTTTTAGTTGTTGGAAATAAGGAGAACCTCTCAATAGAGGCTAACGCTACCCATGTAATAGTCTTCAACTCTAACAATATCAGCATAGATAGTAGTAAGATCCAAACAGTAGTTCTGGCAAATACTACTGGGATAAAGATTGCGGGTCTAGACTCAGTAAGGTATCTATCGGCGAGTGATATAGGATCTCTGATACTCAGCAATATTAGGTCTAGAAACCTAATAGCGCTCATAAGCAATATAGATAGTCTTCTGATGGAATATTCATCACTGAACTACTCTCAGATACTGATAGATTCGGCTAAGGAGGTCTGTCTTAAGAATAGCCATTTTGGTGTTGGAGCGAAGGTGAGAGTTGTAGCTGACACACTAAATTTGTCGAGAGCAGTATTTAGATTCGGAAATATATCATTAGAAACTAAGTATCTGTCTATGTTCAACACAACAATAAACCACACAGTCTTCCTGCTTAAAAAACATGGCGAAGAAATATTTGTGATGGGATATAACAATAGTATTGATGGATACCCGATAGAGTTTGTTGTCAAAAGCAAAGATATAAACATAGAGAACAGAGTTGTAGGAGGGCTTCTCATATTTGATTCATCAGAAATAAATATTAGGAACATATCTGCCGAAACACTAATAATATATAGCTCCAGTAGGATTCTCATAGAAAGCACTTCTATTAAAAGCACATCGACCTGGTGTATATTCATAGCTAAGAGCCATGACATTTCGATAGAAAACTCCTATATTGAGGGGCCCATGAAGATAGAGGACTCAGGAAATATGGAGATAGAAAACATAGTGGTTAATATATCGATACGAAACCCCGCTAAAGGTGATGCGGTCACAATATTATCATCGGAGAATATTAAAGTCACTAATAGCTATATTTTTAATAAGTTTGCGAGTACAATATCAGCCTTATCATCAAAGAATCTTTCCGTCAAAAACAACACTTTGGTAGGTTATAGCTATGTTATAGATATGCGGAGATGTTGGGACATAATCATAGTGAACAATACGCTTAGAATAGTTCCTCATAAGGACTCCCTCGTATATGCGATAAGCCTATACCAAGTAGCAAATATCACAATAGACAGAAATATGGTCTATAGATCGTTCTCAGCGATATGCCTAAGAATAGCATGTATTCTAGAAATATCAAACAACGAAGCTTATGGATTCAGAATAATATCCCTATACCGAGCAATACTCGGCCTAGTACGTTGCAACCTCCTTGCAGGAGGCTATCATCTGGAGATATTAGATTCCGCCTACATCTGGTTACTGGAAAACACTTTGGTTGAGCGATGGTGGTATGCTGTTAGGCCCGAAATCTACATCGAAGGTTCAAGGAGTATAATTGCTGAGAGAAATATATTGAAGCATGGCATAATGTTTGTGCCGGTGAGGGTGTATAGGTCAAACAATGTGTTTCTAGTAAAGAATAAACCTCCAATGATGCTGAAATATACTGTCGAAGAATCATCAAATGTCTATGTTGCGGGTAGCTTTCTCGGCCTAGTAAATCTGGAGACTTTCCTTATATGTCTCCTCGGCATATATAGCATTATCGGCATTATAATTATGATTATAGTGGAGGTGAGAAAGAATCATACAGATAACAGATAAAGTTATGTTGCTATACATATTAATGCTGATAATTCAGACAATACTAGCAATACCACGCAGACTGCGCAGAAAGGGACTATATTTCTATGGTGTTGGATTCGCGATCAGAATAAGTATTGATAAGAAATCAGAGCCAAAAAGGAGGGATCTCAGCATTCCCGAGATGCTCCTTATAACCAATGCTATTATAATTTCAGTGGTATCAACAGTATACTTTATAATATTTGTAGATGAACTCCTATCTTTCAAACAGACTTTGCTTAGCCGAGAGATATTTAAGATCTTTCTGGAACTCGTGAATAGGATAAGCCTACCAGAGCTCTATGTATTCGCGTGGACTTTCGCGGCGACATTTGGTCTCTTTCATGAATACCTACATATTCGCTTTGGGAAGATAATAGGTATACCAATAAGAAATATCTACATAGCCACCCTACTGGGATTTCCCTTATTATTCTCTGTTGAGACCGACACTAGGGGAACGAAGAATATACAGAGGGCATTCGTAGCTGCAGGCGGTTTGATAGCTAACACAATATACCTATCAGTAATGTTCATACTGTTCTTTCTATTCCCAGCGAACATTTGGATAGTGGTGGTGTTCTATGTTGCATTAATAATAACAATAATCAATGGCTTGATGATAAACATCATAGATTTTGACGGCCTGAGAATATCACTTGAGGTGGCTAGGAGTTATGGTGAAAAAGGCTTTGCGGGGCTTATCTTGGTATGGTTTATAATACTTGCAATGTTTGTTATTCGACCACTAATTATCTAAATTAGATGTTGCGGAGAAATGTATGATGAATCCGATCCCTATGGGAAACTAAAAAATATATCTATGGTAGTGATGTTCATAGTTGTATTTTAAGCATAATATTATATTAATAGGTAGCATATATCTTGGCCATAACATTTTTTGTTTCATCTTCGTTGCTAAATTGTTAGGTGCAAGATGTGGTTAGATTTCCGCTTTTTAGAATGCGTAGGGAAAATGTACCTGTGGCCATCTTCATAATCTTCCTTATCTTTACGGCTTTTCTTGGTTTTCTAATCGAGATAAGCATTGAGAGTGATGTCGCATCGAGTAGATATCCTAGTATGGTTAGAAGCTTTTTTAAGAACAGTACATTCCTTAGTGGGCATATAGATAGCGACATATCAATAAGCTTTACTAGGGTTTACCTCAAGAATACTACCCTGCAGGGATCAAGACTTTACATTTCAGATTCGTTTATAGTTGTTGATTCCGACGCTTCCATTGAGGTCTTAGATGGTTCAGTGATAATTTCCAATAGTTTTCTTCTCGTACACGATGCTGAACTCAGAATATACCTAGGAAAATCCTCTATCCTCAACATTTCTGAGTCTGAGATCTATGTTGAGGGAGAAATCTTCCTGCTTGGTGGAGAAGTATTTCTAAGTAAAAACATCATTAATGGAAAAGGCTTTGGCTTGGATATTAGAGGCTCATCAATATTTATGGTATACGGTAGTAAAATTCTTCTTGGGGAGAGAATTTTTGTTGATGGCTGTGATGAAGTATCATTTGAAGTATCTAATCTTAGTCTAGACTTGGTTGTTAGGGATGTGCAAGATTTTAGGTTGAGGTGCTGTAGTGTTCTCGGCAGGTTGATGATTGATGGTATTTATAGGAGCATGGAGGTAGTGAACAATACTTTTAGACGGCCAGCTATTCTGAAGAGACTAGCAATAATTAATCCTGCGGGGATCACATTTGAGAATAACTTTCTGAGGAATAAAAGAATTTTAGCTATAACTAATCAAAATGGGGTTATAGTTGGAGGCGACTATGCAGAGGTAGTAGTCATAGGGGCAGAAAACATTACTATTACTGGGAATATATCCTCGATAATCGTTACGGGTTCCAGAGATGTATTAATTACAGATATTCTTCTTGAGGAGTACCGCTCAGAGATATTCATAGTAGGCTCAGAAGCAGTAAGGATATGTAACATGTCCGCATCGGGAATCAGAGGAGGCGTCCTATTCATAGAGAATTCTTCTAGGGTGTTTGCTGAGAATAGTAGCTTGGAAGCTGGACCGCCATTGGATATACATATTGTGAACTCATCAAATGTCATGTTTAGCAATTTTTCTGCAATTGGTGTAGGTTCGCTAAGTATTTTGGATTCTGAGAACATATCTATCCATAAATCATATATAGCTGTGCAAGAAAAACTACTAGTCGAGGGATCAGCGGAGGTAGTGTTTTATGGGAGTGAACTGTTTGGGCCTGAGTACAATAAGCACTATGAAGTTCGGATAGAGATAGTGAATTCTTCGCTGGTAATATTTAACTTATCCACCATTCATAACCTCGCATTCGATATTAGGCAACTAGGAGCAATCTCGGACCTAATGATCATGAATACGACGATAGATGGTGACAAAGTTTTATTTGTCGCTAATCAAAACAATATGAGTTTAGACCCAGAGACAAGACACGCTATTATTCTCGGAGCGGAGCATATCGAGGTTTTCGGTGGAGAACTAAGAACATTAACTCTAATCAATGTCTCCGAGGCTAGCATAGCCAATGTGGATCACCTAAAATATCTATCCGCTTACAGTGTTGGTTTTCTAGGGCTACTAAGTGGTATCCTCGACGAAGCATTGGTCTCTATAAGTCTTGTAGATAAGTTCTATGCAGAATATTTAGATTCGAGAGGATCTCTACTTCTCATAGGAACTTATGAGACTACTCTTCTAAACGCAACACTTAACCTATCAGAGATTGATATATCCGCATACATAGCTGAGATCTCAGATATCGTTTTTAGAGAGACAAAGCTGATATTAGAGGCAGAACAACTATATGTCGCAAATACAGCTTTTATAAGCAGCCAGATAGAACTGAAAGAACCAGAAGAGCTGATGATAGTAGATGCACACAGCAACACATTTAATGGTGCTCCACTCGAATTCATAGTTAATAAGAGGGATCTGCTGATCGAGGATAGAATATTAGGAGGACTTATCCTAATAGGATCATCGAATATAACAATTGCTGGCATATCGGCAGAGACTGTATCTATCTACAACTCACAAGATATTTTGCTCTCTAGGACCCACATAGGAGGCACAGCATTCTGGTGTCTACTCACATCAAACTCAACAGATATAAACCTAGTAAATTCGAATGTTGATGGCCCTATAAAAATTGAGAATTGCACACATATATCCATCTCTAATTCGCTTATCAGCTACACAATATCTAATGAGATATCGAATCGCCTCATTAACATATATTATTCTAGCATTATAACCATTTGTAGCAATAGCATAACTAGTAGCTATAGTAGCCCAATATATTCTTTGGCATCATCGAAGATCTACATATCGAACAATACTATTGTTGGTTATAGCTACACAGTAAATCTTGAAGAAAGTAGGGATATTATCATAATTGACAATAGATTCAATCCTCTCCCATATGAGAGGATGATAGCCGACACCATAACCCTATACCTATCATACAATATAAGTATTCTCAGAAATAATATTCCCGATTCCTATGGAGCGATAAACCTCAACAACACATATACATGTAATATTTCCAACAACGATGCCAGTAAGTTCAGGATAATAACCATGCTCAAATCCGTGCTCATATTCGTGTATCATAATAACCTTGTTGGGGGTGCACATATATGGATTGAAGATTCTAAGCTGATATGGATCCTGAAAAATAATATTACCGAGAGGTTCTGGAGCACATATAACCCTCAGATATACATGGATCTGGCAGAACTCGTGGTGGCTGAGAAGAACAGCCTGCTATATGGTGTTATGTTCATACCCGTGGAGATCTATAGGTCACGCAGAGTGTTTATAATTAGAAATAGGTCTCCCTCTGTGATGGAGGTTAGGATAAAGGACTCATCGGAGGTATATGTACTCGGAGATTTCCAGGGAATAGTGAATCTTAGTGCTATGCTTATATGGATTATGAGTCTTTATGGTGTGGTCTCTCTTTCACTACTAATAATTTTTGTTGCTTGGAGAGGTGAGAAGAGTCCTGGATAGTCTGATGTATATCTACATGATACTAATAATAGTTCAGACAGTCCTCATGTTTTCACGGACACTACGCAGGAGAGGCATATACTTCTTCGTATTTGGCTTCGCTGTCAAAATAAATGTTGGAAAGAGCAGAGGTACTCCCCGTAGAATAAGTACTCTGGAAAAGATGATAATTGCTAATGTTATGTTCATATCGGCGACAGCAACACTTTTCCTAATCCTATTCATAGAAGACATAATACTCTTTAGACAAGCCCTATTCTTCGACATAATCATGCCTAAATTCAAAAAGTTTATAGAAAGCATAGATATCTTCAAGCTATACCTATTTGCATGGATGATGGCTCTCATAATAGGTCTCCCCCACGAATTTCTTCATGTGTTTTTCGGTAGAAGAGTAGGCATGGAGATGAGAAGCCTATACATAGTAACACTTATGGGGTTCCCTCTATTATTTCTGACTGAGGCGAATGAGGAGGGAGCGACAAACATGCAGAGAGCCTTCATGATTTCTGGGGGAATACTCATGGATTCCATAGTGCTACTAGCATCAGCAATACTATATCTACTATACCCAGAAAACATATGGATGACAGCTATCTTCTATGTTGTATTGGCATACATCCTGATAAATGGGTCGATGATAAACATAATCAAGGCGGATGGCGTGCAGCTCTTTTTCGAAGTAGCGAAGGAGTACGGGGATAGGGGAATAGCAATACTGCTATGTGTGTGGTTTATAACGATCTTCCTATTTATATTGAGACCCCTAATAATCTAGAATCGAAATGTTTCTTTACAGTTTTGGCTGACAATCTAGGTTTATCTGCAGGTGAAAAATCTTGGTTGAGTAGACATATCAAGGTAAGACGAAGATAAAGATCTCCCGGATTAGTATTGGTATTCAGATAGAGGATTTAATTTTTTTGTGGAGGCTGTCCCTGTCCAATATAGGCTTCGATGTTCCTTGCTCCGTCTGTCCTACGAGTATCCATCAGGTTCATCCAACAAAAATCACGACAACAAGCGAATAATAATAAAGCATACTAAGCACAGCATATGATTAAAAGCAGACATTAATATTTCCAGAAATTCCCATCTGATGATGTGTTCTCCTATATTAGATTCATCGAATCTAAGTAGCCCCCAGGCGCAAACCCAGACAAAAATATGTGGATTGTGGAAGCAATCCTTATAAGTGAGATATTATATATTTTTGTGGCCACCCTTTACTGGACGTATTACATATTTCAATTGAAAGAGGAGAATATGGGGCTGGCCCATAAAAAAAGTCAGTCAGAAAACAAATTTATTCCGAAAGCTTTGAATTAGGCATCTAAAATGTTTTATGCATATACCTACTGGATTAGGCCTAAGCCACCATTTAATATAATGTTGCATCTCAGGAGATTCTGCTTGAAGAATGAGCCTGCACCATGTATTTTCGACGGAAAATCCTGCAGAAGATTGGTTTTTATTGAAAATATGCCTGTAGCGTATAAAGTGACGATAATCTCCGAAGGCTACGACC
>Ga0190310_1000692_pt1 | contig 11051 bp, 10 predicted proteins | sample 48700778_MG_FD_165059 | JGI IMG/M metagenome (GOLD analysis project Ga0190310, IMG submission 165059) | Hydrothermal vent sediment bacterial communities from Southern Trench, Guaymas Basin, Mexico - 4870-07-7-8_MG | ecosystem: Environmental > Aquatic > Marine > Hydrothermal vents > Sediment ... | reverse complement strand
TTCAAATGCTTCCTGTACAACCAACTGTTTTGCGCCTGTTGTTAAAGTTCTACATGAAAACTTCGGCGTTAAAAGAGGCTTCATGACAACAGCACATGCATATACGAACGACCAACGGTTACTCGACATGGTTCATAAGAAGGATATAAGAAGAGCAAGGGCAGCCGCCTTATCAATAATTCCGACAACAACTGGAGCAGCAAAAGCTATAGGCTTAGTACTACCCGAACTGAAGGGTAAGCTTGATGCACTAGCTTTAAGAGTTCCTGTTGCAGACGGCGCAATAATTGATTTAGTGGCAGAGGTTGAAAAGCCCGTAACCAAAGAAGAAGTAAACAATGCATTTAAGGAGGCCGCTGAAACCTACCTAAAGGGAATATTAGAATATACGGAGGAACCACTGGTATCCCAAGACATCATAGGAAATCCACACTCAGCAATAGTTGACGGATTAAGTACAAACGTTATAGGAGACACGCTAGTGAAGGTACTAGCCTGGTACGATAACGAATGGGGTTTCAGCTGCAGACTAGTTGAACTAATGCTCTACATGGCCAAGAAGGGACTATAAAATAGTTGCGAATAATTTTTATTCTTTTATATCTCTTGACCGATGATCCTTTAGCTTTATGTTATAGAACTTTACTATATATCTACTTTCGATTAGGAATAATATTGTAGGAATAGTGCTAATACCGCTAGTTTTTACTTTAGGAAGTCTTAAATACTTCCATTCTCTTTTAAAGAGAGCGGTGGAGACTATGCTTAAGGAGTATGATCTAAAAACTCTTGACGACGTGGAGCTGAAAGACAAGCGTGTTCTTGTAAGGGTAGACATAAACTCGCCCGTAGATCCTAAAACTAAAAAGATCCTCGATTACACTAGGATAAAGAGTCATATTGTGACGATAAAGGAGCTATCCAATAAGGAGGCAAAAACTATAATCATAGCCCATCAGGGGAGGCCGGGCGAACCCGATTTCATAAGCCTTAAGCAACATGCTGAAATTCTCTCAAATCTATTGGGTAAGGAGGTACTATTTGTAGACGATATATTCGGCGAGAAAGCTAGGAATGCTATCAAGAATTTAAAGAGCGGTCAGATACTAATGCTAGAGAATGTTAGGATGTGGAAGGGTGAAAGGAAAAAATTAACAGCAGAAGAACATTCGAAGAGTGAATTAGTTCAGAGCCTAGCACCACTAATTGATATTTTTGTCCTAGATGCATTTGCTGCTGCACACAGACTACACGCCTCCATTGTGGGCTTCATACCAGCCGTAAAAGAGTCGGTTATTGGAAGAGTAATGGAGAAGGAACTAAGGGTTCTATACAAGGTCGTTGAGGCACCTGAAAGGCCGATAGTATACATCTTAGGCGGGGCCAAAGCTGAGGATTCAGCAGAACTTGCTAGAACGGTTTTAAGTGAGAAGCGTGCTGATTTCATATTAACAGGAGGATTAGTAGCCAACCTCTTCTTGTTTTCCAAAGGAATCGATATAGGATCGCCGAACGTTGAAGTATTGGAAAAGAAGGGCTTCCTAGAGCTTAAGGACGAAATTTCTAAGTTACTAGAGGAGTACGAGGATAAAATACTGCTACCGGTAGATCTGGCCGTGGAGCTTCCTGACGGAAACAGGGAAGAAGTAAAAGTTGAAGAGTTACCTACTAGTTATCTAATCAAGGATGTAGGTAAGAAAACAATAGAAAAGTACTGCGAGGGTATAGTAAATGCAAAGACCGTATTTATGAACGGACCAATGGGGGTCTTTGAGAAACCGGAGTTTGCAATTGGAACAAGAGAAATATTTGAGTGTATAGCTAGATCAAGTGCCTTTTCTCTAATAGGGGGCGGCCATACTTTAGCGGCTGCTAGGAGTCTAGGATATAGTGAAAAAGTTTCTCATATGAGCACAGGTGGCGGAGCACTTATGACTTTTCTAATAAAGAAGACTTTACCGGCAATCGAAGTATTAAAGAAGTACACTAAGTAGGTGAAATGTATGGAAAAGAAAATTGTTGTAATAGGTGGTGGACCAGCTGGTTACACGGCAGCCTTAGAGGCATCGAGATTAGGTGGTTCCGTCACATTAATAGAAAAGGATAAGCTAGGCGGAGTATGTACTAATCGCGGCTGTATACCGACTAAAACGCTAATTTCTCTGGCTAATACGTTCAATACCGTGCGAAAAGCTAGTAAGTATGGAATAAGCACGGGCAACGTTGAGCTTAACGTAGAGAAGTTATTCAAGAGAAAGGATCTTGTAGTAAATAGGTTAGTCAGAAGCATAGAGCATCTACTTAAAAAGAACAACGTTAATATAATTAAGGGAGAGGCAAGGATAGAATCCCAGAGTAAAGTAAAAGTCAACGGAGAAGAGATAGAGGCCGATTCAATAATTATTGCAACTGGCTCATCACCCACTATCATTAAGATACCTGGAATCGAGCAAGTAAGGACACTTACGGGTGATGAATTCTTAGAGTCCAACGAGATACCTGACAACGTGCTTATAATTGGTGGTGGTTTCATAGGTATAGAGCTGGCACATATCTTAAATTCACTTAATAGAAACGTGACAATAGTTGAATTAATGCCCCGTATACTACCTAACCTTGATGACGAAGTATCACTATTTCTTCAAGGCTTGCTTAAAAGAAGGGGCATTAAAATATTTACAGGAACTGTAGTAGAAAAGTTCTCTGTTGAAGGAGATAAAAGCATAGCTCATCTTTCCAATGGAGAGAAAATAAATTTTGATCTAGTACTAATGTGTGTCGGAAGAAGGCCTAATAGTAGAAATCTAGGTCTCGAGCGGCTGAGAGTATCGCTGGGTCGGAAAGGAGAAATTCTAACAGATGAATATATGGAGACGAATGTTAAAGGAATATACGCAGCAGGAGATGTTGCTGGAAAGTACTACCTTGCATATACCGCAATGGAGGAGGGAAGAGTAGCCGCAAGGAATTCTCTAGGTCACAAAGTAAAAATAAACTATGATGCAATACCAATAGCCGTGTTTTCAGACCCGGAAATAGGCTCCGTCGGAATTACTGAAAGTGAAGCCAAGGAGAAATATGATGTAGTTGTAGGGAAGGCACAGTTTATAGCTAATAGCAGAGCTTTATCGCTAGACAAATACGAAGGTTTCATAAAGATGATAGTTGATAAAAAGAGCCGAAAAATCCTAGGTGCACATATAGTAGGTCCAGAAGCATCAGAATTAATACATACAATAGCCATTGTTATGAGGAAAAACGGTACAATCGAAGATCTAGCTGGAGCAATGTTCATCCATCCATCATTAAGTGAATCAATAAAAGACGTAGCTTTATCGATAATTAATTCGATGTAATTTAAACTTTTTTCATAATATATAGCGTTTCTATGCATGCTGAAAATAAAAGCAGAGATTCTACTATTAGGAGCGCTAATACGAGATTCACAATCGTATAGTTCTTCTTTTTAGCTAACATTATAGTTGAATATAAGCTTTCTGTGAATGCGATGGAATACGCTATAAGTTCTAGCCACGTAGATGGAACGGAGAAAAGTTGTATAATCATGGATATCCTGCTAATGTTAGGCTGTACTATAATGAATGCATGCATTGTAACACCTGACCAGTACATTGAGAAAAGTGTAAATGCGAAACCCATTACTGGAAGTAGCATCATGATAGATACCTGTGAATTATGCATGAAGATAAAGAAAACTTTCTCAGAGAATTTTTCACGTGCATTTAATTCTGATATGTAGGTTTCATATACTTTTTCAACCAAATATCTGGCTTGATCCCTATCAATTGGAGTAAATAAGCCGAGAAGTAATGCTATAATTAGAGCGAATATAGAGAGAGGAAGTATACGCAATCTCAAGTTTTTAATTAAGTCTTTTAATGACGTATAATTTTCTTCCTCATTTTTATTCAAAGCTTCTCCTTCCGCTGGCACATCCAAATACGCTCTTTTCCTCAATATATATGTTTTGGGCTTAAGAATTAAGTAGCTACTTATGGGAATATTTGTGTACCTCTATTTCCTAAGATTGCTTCGGCAGCGTTTTCTATAGAAGTTATTATAGCCCGTTTACCGCCTTTTTCAATAAATCTAATAGCTGAGAGTATTTTTGGACCCATAGATCCGGGAGGAAATATCCCCTTCATATAAAGCTCCTTTAACTTCTGAAGGTGTATTTTCCTAATGGGAATTTGATTCATAGAGCCGTAGTTAAGGTACACATAGTCGACGTTTGTTAATATTAACAATATATCTGCGTTGATCTCTGAGGCAAGTATTTCGGAGGATAAGTCTTTATCTACTACTCCCTCTATACCGTGTAACGTTCCTCTCTCGAGAGTTACAGGGACTCCTCCTCCACCCACAGCTACTATGATGCACTGTATTTCTAGTAGTTTCTTAATACAATCTATCTCTAAGATAGATTGAGGATCTGGAGATGGAACCACTCTTCTCCATAGACCATTAGGTTGTTTTTTCAGTATCCATCCTTTCTCTTTCAATTTCTCTTTTTCTTTCTCACTGTAAAACGGGCCGATCGGTTTAGTAGGGTTAGTAAAAGCTGGATCCTCTTTATCCACCAGTACTCGTGTTAAAATTACATATACCTTTAGGTCTATACCTCTTCTCATCAACTCATTTTCTAAGGTATTCTGGATAAGATACCCTATCATTCCCTGGCTCATAGCTCCACATACATCAAGTGGCATGGGCGGTATTTCGCTTTTAGACATCTCCTGCTGAAGATATATATTACCAACTTGTGGCCCGTTTCCATGAGTTATCACAACTCTATATCCCATCTCTATTATATCGCATATGCTTCTGCAGGCAACACTTAAATTCCTAATATAGGTTGAAACCGTAGCTTTCTCCCCCTCTCTGAGAAGGGCATTTCCACCTAAGGCAACAACCACTAACTTCTTCATAAATAACCCTACCTAAAAATGTTGAGAGTAATAGTTTTATTATCTCTAAAGATTATTAATCATTACTATCCATAATAGGGAGAACATGATATCCTTAATCACCTTATCTCCTGAGGAGCTAGCTAAGAAAATAGACAATACTCTACTAAAGCCATCAGCCAGTTATGGTGAGTTAGAGAGCTTCTGTCGTAACTCTATTAAGTTTAACTTTGTATGCTGTGTAGTACCTCCGTGGTTTGTTAGACGCGCCAAGGATATTCTAAGGAAAACGGGGTTAAAAGTTGCAACGGTAATAGGTTTTCCCCTCGGCTATCAATCTATAAATACAAAGCTATCTGAGGCCAAAGAGGCTATATTCAATGGAGCAGATGAAATAGATGTTGTAGCAAATATTTCCGCATTCAAGTCAGGTAAATACGATTACGTATGTGAAGAGATATCCAAGTTAGCCGAGCTTGCACACAAGAATAACGTCGTTATAAAGGTAATTATTGAAACTAGTCTTCTTAGTCAGGATGAAATAATAGATTTCTCAAAACTTCTCTTAAACTGTAATGTGGACTACGTTAAGACAAATACGGGATTCATGGAGAGAGGCGTAAGGCCAAGCGATATAATCCTAATTAAAAGCGTAGTAGGTAATAAACTAAAAATAAAAGCCGCAGGCGGCATCAGAACATGGCAAGACACTTTACTATATATAATGCTAGGAGCGGATAGGATAGGTACAAGTTCAGGAATAAATATAATTAAAAAATATATGGAATATTTAAGAAGAAAACAGGGTATCAACATTTAGCGAAATATCAATCGACATAACAAAAAGCTTTTATATCATCTAGCTTTACCCGATTAGAGGTGTTTCTATGAAGCCACTTAACGACGTAAGTATTTCAGGATATGGAGCATACGTACCAGTATATCGAATTAAGGCGGAGGAAATAGCACGTGTATGGGGAAAATTGCATCGAAAACTGCCTATAACCGAGAAGAGCGTGCCTGGTCCCGATGAGGATTCAATAACAATGTCTGTCGAGGCTGCGAAGTACGCTATAGCAAGAGCTAAGATAAATCCACAGGATATTAAGGCGATATACGTTGGGTCAGAGAGCCATCCATATGCTGTAAAGCCGTCGGCAACTGTAATAGCGGAGGCTATCGGTATGCCTAGGGATATAATAGCAATAGATATGGAATTTGCATGCAGAGCAGGAACGACAGCCATGCAAAGTATAGTCGCTTTAGTTGCAAGCGGAATGATAAAATACGGGATCGCTATAGGTGTAGATACCGCACAGGGAAGGCCTGGAGATGAACTTGAGTTTACTGCTGCAGCAGGAGCAGCGGCATATATCTTGGGTAATGGAAAGGACGGAATAGCCATTCTAGAAGGCTCTACATCATACGTAACCGATACGCCCGATTTCTGGAGGCGTGAAGGCGAGACTTATCCTAGACACTTCTTTAGGTTTACGGGTGAACCAGCCTACTTCCATCACATAATAAATGCTGTTAATATGCTGATGGAGGAGCTTGGATTAAAGCCATCTGACTTTAAATACGCAGTCTTTCACCAGCCAAACTATAAATTCCCTCTCTCGGTTGGTAAAAAATTAGGTTTTTCGGTAGACCAACTGAAACCTGGAATATTGTCGAACATTATCGGAAACACCTATGCGGCTTCTTCAATAATGGGTTTTGCAGCGGTTCTTGATATTGCTAAGCCAGGCGATAGAATTCTCGTAGCCTCTTTCGGTAGCGGAGCGGGATCCGATGCATTCAGCTTCATTGTGACAGATCTGATAGAGGAGAGGAGGAGTCTGGCACCATCATTAAACGAGTTAATCGCCAGGAAGAGGTATGTTGATTATGCTTTTTATGCAAAATATAGAGGGAAAATTAAAGTAAATTAATTAGGTGAAATTGTATGAGGAACGTGTACGTTATAGGCGTTGGTATGACCCCCATAAGGGAGCACTGGGATAAATCCCTGAGAAATCTCTTAGCTGAGGCAATAGCAAGGTCTGCTGACGATGCTGGAATAAGCTTAAGAGATATAGAATCCATATACGTAGGTAACATGTCATCTGGCTATCTTCAAGGGCAGGAGCATATCGGAGCCTTAGTTGCCACACAACTTGGATTGATAGGTGTTCCTGCTTGTAAGATTGAGGCGGCGTGCGCTAGCGGTGGCATGGCTTTTCATCAGGCTTTCCTCTCAGTAGCTTCTGGGATGTATGATTGCGTAGTTGCAAGCGGAGTGGAGAAGATGACCGATGCCATTACTCCAGATGTTACAGTGGCACTAATAATGGCTGATGACCAGGAATATGTAGCTAATTACGGAGCAACGTTTGTCAGCTTAAACGCATTAGTTTATCGCTATTATATGGAGAAGTATAACGTTAAACAGGAAGATATAGCACTTTTCCCAGTACACTGTCACAAGTATGCTCAGAACAATCCCTACGCACAATATCGCAGGGCTGTAAGCTTAGAGGATGTTTTGAAGTCTCCATTAATAGCTGATCCCATAAGGCTTCTAGAATCGGCTCCTATAGGCGATGGCGCAGCCTCTATAGTCCTATGTTCCGAGAATTTCATTCGTGAAAAGGGGCTGAGCCCAGAGGTTTTAGTTCAAGTCGCTGCGTCTGCTGCAGCTACCGATACCTTAAGCATACATGAGAGAGAGGATATATCAACACTTACCGCGTCGATAAAAGCTTCGAGGAAGGCGTATGAGATGGCTAAAGTTGAGCCTAATGATATAGATGTTCTAGAGGTACATGATGCTTTCTCCATCTTAGGGATACTGCATTTAGAGGATCTGGGCTTCGCTGAAAAGGGCAAAGGTACGGTATTAGTTAAGGAGGGAGAATTGGAAGTAGGCGGTAAAATACCTACAAATCTATTTGGTGGTCTAAAAGCCCGCGGGCATCCTGTAGGTGCTACAGGTATTTATCAGATTGCAGAGGTGTTTCTACAGCTTACCGGTAGGGCTGGAAAGAGCCAAGTTGACGGAGCTACCGTTGGAATGGCACAAAATGTTGGTGGTGTTGGTTCTACGGTAGTTGTAAACATATTGAAGAGGGTGAGATGAATGATCGTGGAAAGTGTACCTAGGGTATGGAGGGAGAAAAAGTATAAGTATAGGTTAATTGGAAGCAGATGTAAGTCTTGCGGCAGTACATTCTTCCCGCCTAAGGCTGCATGTAAAAAATGTGGTTCAAGGGACTTAGAGGAGATTGAATTGCCTAAAAGAGGGAAGATAATAACATATACTGTAGTGAGGTCGCCCCCTAGGGGCTTCGAATATCTAGTTCCCTACGTTATAGCAATTGTTGAGCTTGAGGATGGAACGAGAGTATTAACTCAAATAACCGACGTTAATCCCGAGGAAGTTAAGACAGGCATGCAGGTCGAGGCGGTCTTTAGAAAACTCAAAGAACAGAGTAGGAGCGGTATTATAGAGTATGGAATAAAATTCAGGCCTATTCGGTAGCTTTTTTCCCTTTATATCTCTCGAAGTACCCCATTTTTTCAAGTATCGTTATCAGTGCTATGACTGTAGCTACGCCGGCATAATCTGTGGATATAGTTATTGTTGGCGCCAGATCCACGACTAAATCTGAGAATCTGAATATTCCCGTAGGTATGCCTTCTCTAGCGCCTATTAATACTATAACTTTCTTGTTCTGAGTGAAGATATCATATATTTTATCTGCTACATCACATATTGCTTTACCTTTTGTGGACGTTACTATAATTGGTTTATCTCTATTTCTTCTCACAAATAAATACAGGTTTTCAATCGACACAGGGACCTTATGCACATAGCGATTATAGGTCTTTTTCTGAATTCTATATCTTGACTCTATACCCTCAAAAAGCCCTTTCAAAAAGTAGTACATCTCAAAGGCATTTATTGTGCTAACGGGAGTTAATACTAGTTCGCCTACTTCAAATGTTTGCATAGCCCTGCCAATTCTACGGCCCATATTTTCGGCTGCATCTATAGGTCCAGTATAAGGTATTTGACCTATTATTAGCGACTTAGTAAATTCTCCAAGTAACGGTTTACCTAAATTCAGCTTTTTATACTCTATAGATCCCGAGGTAACCGAAATGTACGCTTTTTCTCCAATTATTTCTACCCAAACTATTTTATCTGGAAACTCTAGGTCTACGGAAGCTCCAGTAGCTTTTCTTACAGCTTTACCAACCCTTACATTCACATCTATGCTTGTGAATTCGTGCCTTCCTCGTCGTGTTGTTCTGACGGCAAACTTTTCTGTACTAAGAATATTTTCTCTAGCTATATTCGCCGCGTTTTTGACTATTTCATCGATCTTTGCTCTGCAAGAGGCATATATTGGTATCACCTTCTCAGCTTCGGGAAGACCTAGATTAATAAGGTTACTGGCATCCTTTACATCGAGGGATGTGCTAACTAAAACTAATCCCAGAAATCCTTTAGGCTTAGCTACGCATTTGCTTTCGGGAATTAGATCTTCAATTAACGAGGCAACTATCGGTTCCATGCCACGAATTGTCTTAACTAATATCTCCAAGGTTATCTACCCTTGAATTTCGCTATAAAGAATCCATCAGTATCATGAGTGTGTGGAAATAATCTACTAAACTTATCGTAATTTAAATATCCCCTATACCCCTCTAGACCGATAGATTTTACCTTAACAATATTTAATATATCCGAAAGTCTGGCCATTTGTTTCTCGCCTTCTTCAGGAATCACGGAGCATGTAGCGTAAACACCGATTCTAAACCTGATATTATTAACTATATTATCCAATATGGATCTCTGGCTTGCCACGTGCTCATACAATTTCGGCTTAGATTTTAATATTAACCTAAGGGCAGGGTCTCTTCTTATAGCTCCACTGTTGCTACATGGTGCATCAATAAGCACTTTATCAACGTTTCGTATTTTTACTTTACGTGCATCAGAAAGTAAAATATCAATGTTTTTAACACCAAGCTTATTAATAATTTTATGCATTTGATATAGCCTATTTCTAGATAAATCGACTGCAATTACCCTAGCTTTATCCTCTGTTAATTGTAGTATTAAACTGGATTTTATGCCAGGTGCGGCGGTAGCGTCGAGAATTAGTTCACCCCTTGATGGAGATAGAACATTCACTACTACTGCGCTTGCTTTATCCATAGGTATGACCCTAAAATCTTTTACTAACCTAATATTGCCCACTATTTTTCTACATTGAGTTATTTTTAATAAGTATGGATAATCCTTATCCTGGCTCACGTATACGCCCTCCTTTTCCAGCGATCTTATAGCCTTATCTACATCTATTTTCACGGTATTTACCCTCAGCCATATCGTTTTCCTATTCTGTGATTTAACAAACTTTTCCAGTTCTCTTTTCTTCATGAATCTAGAGAGCGAATTAATTAATGTAAGCGGGTAAGAGTTTAATATGCTCAGTTTTCTATCAAAGGGAAGATCCGCAACGATTCCTTCGACGTCCTCTCTATACACCATACGTAGGAAACTAAGAAGTTCTTTTTTGATTAGACCCCCAGAATACATAGCTAGAGTCTCCGGATTCATCCGATTATAAGCAACGAGATAAAATGCCACTCTTAGGGCACATTGTCTCCTAATGTTAAGCTTCCTTCCTTTAAATACTTCGCTATAAATGTAGTCAGCTAAGTAGCTTTTAAGAATGCTATTCCAAGCTAGCTCGTAGACATTGTACAGAAACCCCTCTTTCTTTTCAAATTTTTTTCTTAAAGTTCGGTTATAGGCTTTATCAAACGATATTCTTTTTCTCTCAATAGACTCAAGCACTAAGGTTGCTAGTCTGAATTCAAGTTTCACCCGAGACACCGTGCATAGATGCACACTTATGCATATGCATCATTATGCAACACAAGTTTTTATCTCTTTCACGGATAATTCCCAGCGGTGGAGAATGGCTAGAAGGGAAGTTAGCCTGTTTAAGATGGCATTAACAATTTTAGCTTTAATTTTACTGCTACGAATTAGTGTTATCTTAACACTGTTATCAATGGCAGTTTATCTCTTTCTCAGGTATAGGAAAAATATAAGGACTAAGT
>Ga0190310_1000687_pt1 | contig 11094 bp, 2 predicted proteins | sample 48700778_MG_FD_165059 | JGI IMG/M metagenome (GOLD analysis project Ga0190310, IMG submission 165059) | Hydrothermal vent sediment bacterial communities from Southern Trench, Guaymas Basin, Mexico - 4870-07-7-8_MG | ecosystem: Environmental > Aquatic > Marine > Hydrothermal vents > Sediment ... | reverse complement strand
GAGACAAGAAACGCCTTGACAGTATTGTAGAAGCGAGTTTGAGGAAGGCGGCACTCTGGTCCGAAGTTAAGGACAGGCTTCAAGAGAGTGCATTGCGGCTTTCAGGCGGTCAGCAACAGCGTCTGTGCATCGCAAGAGCGCTTGCAGTTCAGCCCGAAGTCATTCTCATGGACGAGCCTTGCTCCGCTCTTGACCCCGTTTCAACAGCGAGAATAGAGTCTCTCATTAAAGAATTGAAGCGTGAATACACGCTTGTTGTAGTCACGCACAATATGCACCAAGCTGTCCGCATCTCCGACCACACCGCTTTCTTCCTGAACGGCGAACTCGTTGAATTCGGTAAAACCTCTCAAATATTCACGAACCCCGCTGAAAAACGCACAGAAGACTACATCTCCGGAAGGTTCGGCTGACTCCCCTCACGGCTTGCGCTCACTCGCTACACCGCAAAATCACCATAATTTTATTGCAGGAATCCAGTCATTATATTTATTTCCGTTTGCATCTATGAATTCAGTGCAGTTTATCCATCCATTTTCGGTTAGAAGAGCATATTTATGATGAATCTGCGGATAAGAGCCTGTTCGTATGGTGAATTTATACTCCACATTCGCATACAACTTGAAAGTTTCAGTGAAAGAAAGATTATGCCAATCTCCACCATAGCCTTCCCATGGTAAAGTCTCAATGCTCCATGAATCATTATAAATTCTTGCGTATTCGGCATGACCGCATGTTCCTTCGCATGGATATGTGTAAAGTTTGCTTACAGTGATGATACAGGAAGGTGTGATTGTGCCGTTATGAACACCCATTATGCTTGGATAGGAACCCGGACCAGTGTCAAATGTTTTAGTTGCATTACCTACTGTCAAATGCACTGGAATACTCAATACACTCTTATCAGGGTCATTATTGGTAATTGTGATATTCAGATGATATTCGCCCGGAGGGATACCTGTCGTGTTAAAAGTTACAGTGATATTTGTCTGATTACCCGGCTCTAATGTGCCATTTTTTGGATATACTGATAACCAGAATCCTCCAGAAGGTTTAGGTTCATACAACCCAGTTCGCATGACATCGTGATGGAAAGTCCCCCATTCTATATTATTCGGATTATATATCCCAGAACAGTCCCATACATGCACTTCATGATAAGAACCAACAACTACTTCCATGTCTCCGTCTCCATCTATATCTCCCAACGCCGGAGAAGGCACATAATCACCTGTTTTCTTTGGCCATCCAGTTACATTAGAGCCGTCATGATGCCATGCATATACCTTATCATCTGAGCCAACAACTACTTCTATGTCTCCGTCTCCATCTATATCTCCTAACGCCGGAGAATAGCAAGAAGAATATATACCACCATCGGTTGTCTTTGGCCATCCCTTAACGGTAGAGCCGTCATGATGCCATGCATACACTTTTCCGTCGTATGAGCAAATAAACACCTCTATATCGCCATCTTTATCCATATCTCCCAATGCTGGAGAAGACCATATACTCCTACCAGTTGTCTTCGGCCACCCTTCAACGATAGAGCCGTCATGATGCCATGCATATACCTTATCATCCCAAGAACCTACCACTATTTCCAAATCACCATCTCCATCTATATCGCCTAACACCGGAGAAGACATTACACCATCCCCCGTAGTCCTTGGCCATCCCTTAACGGTAGAGCCGTTATGATGCCATGCATATACATTATTGTCGTATGAGCCCACTACCACTTCCATATCGCCGTCCCCATCTATATCACCAAGCGCTGGAGAAGAAGAAACACCATCCCTCGTGTATCTTGGCCATCCTTTAACAGTAGAACCATCATGATGCCACGCATATACCTTACCCTGTTCTGAACTAATATGGTATAAACCAACGACTATTTCCAAGTCACCATCTCCGTCTATATCGCCCAATGCTGGAGTAGAGAAACCATCATAGGAACCCGCTTCCTTCGGCCACCCTTCAACGATAGAGCCGTTGTGATGCCACACATATAATTTACCTCTTTTCCCTCCATCCCATGAGGAACCAACAACAACTTCTATGTCACCGTCACCGTCTATATCGCCCAACGCTGGGGAATGCTTAGAATGCATCTCACCACCTGTATACCTTGGCCATCCTTTAACAGTAGAGCCATTATGGTGCCATGCATAGACTTTTCCTTTATAAGAGCCTACTACTACCTCTATATCGCCATCACCATCTATATCACCTAACGCTGGAGAAGATATCACCTTATCATCCCATATTCTTCTTGGCCATCCTTGCTGATAAGGTATATCTATATCCGCTCTTGTGGTGAGCAGAATATTGAAATTCAGCACATCATTCCCTTTGTTACCAACAGTCAAGGTGTAATTCAAAACAGCATCAGGTTGCAGTGTTACATCAAACGAAAACAGACTAATCCAAATGGCTGGTGCTTCACATAGCCGTGTCTCTGTTAGGCAGTTGTTTGTTTCATTGTATTCTTCCACATCGCCCATATAATCAGCACAAACTTTTATCACATCACTTTCGTCTGTGCAATTCCATGTGTAATTAAAGCTCTCTGTTCTCTCCTCTCCGGGTTCTAAAGGTGCAACATAATCGGATGTGATAAAAACATCGTCAATAGTTAGGGATGTATTGCTTTCTCCTGCTTTTTCATCTCCTGTGTTCTTTATCTTGTAATAAATCGTGTTGTTGTCAATCCAAATATCTGTTATATTTAGATCAGGGGGATGCGGAACTATTAGCCGCACAGGAATACCCAATACACTCTTATCAGGGTCGTTACTGGTAATTGTGATATTCAGATGATATTCGCCCCGAGGAATGCCTGTCGTGTTAAAAGTTACAGTGATATTTGTCTGATTGCCCGGCTCTACTATGCCTCTCTTCGGATATATTGATAACCAAAATCCTCCAGAAGGTTTAGGTTCATACAACCCAGTTCGCATGACATCGTGATGGAATGTTCCCCATTCTATATTATTCGGATTATATATCCCGGAACAATCCCATGCACACACCTTACTATAAGAACCAACAACTACCTCTATGTCTCCGTCTCCATCTATATCGCCAAGTGCTGGAGAAGATTTTACCCATCTATAAGTAGCTTCCTTCGGCCATCCTTCAACGAGAGAGCCATCATGATGCCACGTATATACTTTTCCATCTGCTGAACCAACAATTACTTCAACGTCACCATCACCATCTATATCACCTAACGCTGGAGATGATTTCACATAATCACTTGTTTTTACTGGCCATCCAGTTACATTAGAACCCTCATGATGCCATGCATATACCTTATCATCACCAGAACCAACAACTATTTCTATATCACCATCTCCATCTATATCACCAAGTGCTGGAGATGATTCCACCCTCTTATCAGTTTTCTTTGGCCATCCAGTTACATTAGAGCCGTCATGATGCCATGCATATACTTTATCCGAACCAACAACTATTTCTATATCGCCGTCTCCATCTATATCACCAAGTGCTGGGGAAGACTTTATCCTATAACCAGTTTTCTTTGGCCATCCAGTTACATTGGAGCCATTGTGGTGCCACACATACACATTACCATCCAGTGAACCAACAACTATTTCTATATCGCCATCACCATCTATATCGCCCAACGCTGGAGAAGAATACACATTAACATAGTCGCCAATTATTACTGGCCATCCTTCAACGATAGAGCCGTCATGATGCCACGCATATATCCGACTTATTCCTGAACCAATGCTGTTTTCTCCGACTACTATTTCCAAATCGCCATCTCTGTCTATATCGCCCAATGCTGGAGTAGAAAAACCATCATAGGAACCCGCTTCCTTCGGCCACCCTTCAACGATAGAGCCGTTGTGATGCCACACATATAATTTACCCCCTATCTTTCCATCTCTCCATGAGGAACCAACAACTATTTCCAAATCACCATCTCCATCTATATCGCCCAACGCTGGAGAAGATATCACCTCAGTCCACGTGCTCCTTGGCCATCCTTTAACGGTAGAACCATCGTGATGCCACGCATATACCTTCTCATCTCGCGAACCAACAACAATTTCCAAATCCCCATCACCATCTATATCTCCCAACGCTGGAGAAGAATCTACAACACCTGCGTATCTCGGCCATCCTTGCTGATAAGGTATATCTATATCCGCTCTTGTGGTGAGCAAAACATTGAAATCCAACATACTATTCCCTTTGTTACCTATTGTTAAAGTATAATTCGTAACAACATCCGGTGGCAGTGTTACATCAAACGAAGTTGGACTGACCCAGATGTCTGGCTGACATGTCCATGTCTCCGTTAGGCAGTTGTTCCATTCATAATACTCTTTGACATCATCCTCAAAATCTGCACAAACTTTTATCTTGTCACTTTCGTTCCAGCATATCCATTTGTAATCGAAACGCTCTGTTCTCTCCTCTCCAGGTTCTAAAGGAGAAACATAATCAGAAGTGATGAAAACATCATCAATAGTTAGTGAAGTGTTGCTTTCTCCTGCTTTTTTATACCCATCATTCTTTATCTTGTAATATATCGTGCTGTTTTCTCCCCAAACATCGGTTATCTTCAGGTCCGGCAGACATGTCCATGTCTCCGTTAGGCAGTTGTTTCCTTCACTAATCTCTTCAATATCCTCCTCATAGTCAGCACAAACCCCTATCTTATCGCTCTTGTTTGAGCATGCCCATGAATAATTGAAGCTCTCTGTTCTCACTTCTCCAGGTTCTAAAGGGGCAACATAATCAGATGCCTTGAAAACATCGTCAATAGTTAGAGAAGTTTTGCTTTCTCCTGCTCTTTTATTCCCTGCATTCTTTATCTTATAATATATCGTGCTGTTTTCTGCCCAAACATCGGTTATCCTCATGTCCGGCAGAGGACATGTCCAAGTCTCAGTTCTGCAGTTATTTTCTTCATTACTCTCTTCCACATCATCCTCATAATCAGCACAAACCTTTATCTCGTCGCTTTTATTCGTGCATGTCCATGGATAGTTAAAACTTTCTGTCCTCTCCTCTCCAGGTTCTAATGGAGCAACATAATCAGATGCTTTGAAAACACCATCAATGGTTAAATTCGTTTTGCTTTCTCCTGCTCTCTTATCCCCTGTATTTTTTATCTTATAATGAATCGTGCTATTTTCTGCCCAAACACCGGTTATCTTCAGGTCGGGTAAAGGACATGTCCATGTCTCAGTTAGGCAGTTGTTTTCTTCATAATACTCTTCAACTTCATCCTTATAATCAGCACAAACCTCTATCTTATCACTCTTGTTTGAGCATGCCCATGAATAATTGAAATTTCCCGTCCTTATCTCTCCGGGTTCTAAAGGTGCAACATAATCAGATGTGATGAAAACATCGTCAATAGTTAAAGAAGTGGAGCTCGCTTCAACTCTTTCAATTCCTCTATTTCTTATTTTATAGTATATTGTGCAGTTATCACTCCATATATCGCTTATCACGAGATCTTTACGTGCGGGTGGCGTCAAAGCAAGTTTTATTAGCCATGCGTCATGATCGCCAGCACCATAAGACTCTGTATAACCAGCTATTATGTAACCTCCATCCAATGTCTGTTGGATTGAGTAAGCTCTGTCATCCCGGTACCGGCGTGGATCGCCAAATGTTTTACTCCATTCTTCTTTCCCTGATGAATCCGTTTTTATTAGCCATGCATCATCATAACCTGGGCCGTAAGAACCTGTATAACCAGCTATTATGTAACCTCCATCCAATGTCTGTTGGACCGAGTTAGCCCCATCATAACGCGAATCAAATGTTTTGCTCCATTCTTCTTTCCCTGATGAATCCGTTTTTATTAGCCATGCGTCATTAGAACCTGCGCCGTAAGAATTTGTACGACCAGCTATTATGTAACCTCCATCTGATGTCTGCTGGACCGAGTTAGCTCTATCATGACCCGAACCGCCAAATGTTTTGCTCCATTCTTCTTTCCCTGATGAATCCGTTTTTATTAGCCATGCATCCCCAGGACCTGCGCCGTAAGAATCTGTACGACCAGCTATTATGTAACCTCCATCTGATGTCTGCTGGACCGAGTTAGCCACATCCCAGCCTGAACCACCAAATGTTTTACTCCATTCTTCTTTCCCTGATGAATCCGTTTTTATTAGCCATGCGTCATAATTGCCAGCACCGTAAGAATCTGTACGACCAGCTATTATGTAACCTCCATCTGATGTCTGCTGGACCGAGTTAGCCACATCCCAGCCTGAACCACCAAATGTTTTGCTCCATTCCTTTACCACTGGAGAACATTTCCATGTCTTATTTTCGCAGTTGTTTTCTTCATCACCCTCCTCCACTTCATTCTTATAATCAGCGCAGACCTCTATCTCGTCGCTTTTGTTCGTGCATTTCCATGAGTAATTGAAGCTCTCTGTTCTTCTCTCTCCAGGTTCTAAAGGAGCAACATAATCAGATGTGATGAAAACGCCATCTATGGTCAATGAAGTGTAGCTTTCCTCAATTCTTTCGCATCCTATATTCGCTATTTCATAATATATTGTGCTGTCATCACTCCATATATAATAACCTATCAGGAGGTCTTTACAAATCCATGTCTCCGTTCTACAGTTGTTATACTCCCACTCCTCATCCACTTCATCCAAATAATCCGCACAGACCTTTATCCTGTGGCTTTTGTTCGTGCATTTCCATGAGTAATTGAAGCTCTCTGTTCTTGCCTCTCCAGGATTTAACGGAGCAACATAATCAGATGTGATGAAAACATCATCAATAGTGAGTGAAGTGTTGCTTTCTCCCGCTTTTTTATTTCCTATATTCTCTATCGTGTAATATATCGTGCCGTTTTCTACCCAAACACCGGTTATCTTTAAGTCTGGCTTTTCTGGTGGTGGCGTGGGCGTTGGAGTTGGCGTTGGCCTCGGTCCAACAGTAATCTCTGTGCATACTTCTCTGTTATAAGTGCAGCCTCTACCCGAAGCGATTACACGGTTACAGATCTTATATTCTCCGGTCTCCCATCCACCTGCTGGAGGGTCTTTATATACGATATGTTCTTTATATTCGCCACGACTAAGGCTCCCACTGAAGTGCCAGGAATCGATTTTCTTTCCATGTGGGTCATACAATGTAAGTGTCATGTCATAACTGACAGACCCGCTCTCATGGTTACTAATATCTCCCTTAAGCTTAAAGGTTTCATATTTAGTGTATCTTCCACCCCAACCAACGCCTATCACTAAGTCACATGTCCATGCCTCACATACAGGAATAAGCGATGGCAGCATAACAACAATCAATGCTAATGAGAAAATCCTCTTTAATTTCTTCCTCATCCCTGAGAACCTTCCTTCGGCTTTCATTTTTGCCTCCTTTTATTCCTATTTTCTATGATTCATCCCAGCCTTATTGCAGGAATTCTATCGTAATATACTTTTCCGTTTGCATCCACAAACGAAGTGCAGTTTATCCATCCGTTCTCTGTTGGCAGTGTCTTTCTGTGATGAATTTGCGGATAAGAGCCCGTTATTATCGTGAAATCGTAAGTTTCGTATGGCATCAGGGCGACGGTAGTGTTGAATGTGATATTCTTCCAATCTCCTTTGTAACCTTCCCATTTCGCCTCTGCACACCAAGTTGAGTTGCATATAAGAGCATATTCAGTATGACCGCCAGTCCCTGCGCATGGGTATGTGTATAATTTCTCCGCAATAATCGTCTTATTCGGTTTTATTGTTCCTTTGTGTGTGCCGAATATGCTTGGGTAGGGATCAACTGGTTTTCCTGTGTCAAAACCTCCTGTTAGCTCGCCTATACTACCACGGATTACAAACGAATGCGCCCCTTCACCGAGCTCAATCGAATTTTGCAACTCCATATCAATTCCATCTAATGACAAAGAAACATCTGCGGGTATCTTTGAAGAATCCCACGTCAAAGTCGTGTTTTGTCCAGCAGGAACGCCCACGCTGAGATTCCATGTTAGTTTATCCTTGTTTATCTCTGTTGCGTAAATATCATCCAATATCATTATGACCTTACCTTGAACTGGAGTCTGCGCAAAGGCATCATATTCATCATAGCCGTTTGTTGCATCCGGATGTATGCCGAAAGTAACGGGTTCTAACTGGTTCGTTGCAGAAATTGTGAGGTTCCACGCCTCTGTTTTCGCTGATGTTATTGATTTTATATTCATTATCATTGGCACAGCCTTCGCTTTCAGCACGGTTGAAGCGGTCTTACCTATCGTAACGGTTGTATCTGTTGTAACAAACACCCATGCAGACTTACCTGGTTCTATTATATCAGTTTCTACGAAAGAAGGTGCAACCCATGTAACTGCTGGTCTTTCCGGAACTTGATTTGGTATATCAGATATTGACAGATTCCTCATGCCAACAGTGCCAACCATGTTCCAACCCGCCTTTAATATTAGTGTTGTGTTGGTGATTGGCTTCCCAATAACATTTATCGTTGTATCAGAAGGCGTGAACACCCAGTATCCTATTTTAGGCTCTATTTCTTCCACTACGACAAAAGAAGGCGCCTCCCAGGTCACAACCGGCATCGTATCTAATGTTGGAATGCCGCCAAATATCGCATAAACAGAGCGGTTATCAGGTATGAGAGGCAGTGAGACCATGTTCCATCCTGCCTTTAGGTTTATGCTGAATCCTTGCAATTCTAACAATTCAGCGGTTACCGTCAACTCATGACTGCCTTCGCCAAGCTGCGAACCTGGGGGTAAGACCTTACCGCCTTCAGAGATAGTTAGATTGACATTAGAAGGAACATCCCACGATAAGTTGGTAGTTTGACCTGCTGGAACTCCTACTGATAGATTCCACGAAACTGATTCATTATAACATCTTGTTTTCTTTATGCTCGTTGAATAAATGCCATCAAGAATTAGTATGACCTTACCCTGAACTGGAGTCTGTGCGTAAGCATCGAAGTCAGCATCGTAGCCATCAGTTGCATTCGGGTGCATTCCTACTACTACCGGCTCTAATTGGTTGGTTGCGGAGATTGTCATGTTCCAGGAGATATTGGGGATGCCCTCCTCAATCACTTTTACTTTCCTTGTAGTAGAGTTAGTCAGGCTGGAGTTGTCCGTCACAGTTAAAGTTACGGTGTATTCGCCTGCTGATGTGTATGCATGATTCACTATTTTTCCAGTTGCGGTATTTCCATCGTCAAAGTCCCATTCGTAAGAGACGATTGTGCCATCCGGGTCATACGAAGAGGATGCATCAAATGTTATTGTCTGTTCAACAACAGGATTTTCTGGCGTGTATGTGAAAGATGCAATTGGCGGTTTGTTTTTCGGGAAATAATTCTCCCAGGGCTCCATCAGGGGATACCAGTCCTTAATAGAATATGTGCTGTAAGGAGTATCCCCTATCCCATCATTATTTGTATCATTTCCTTTATAATCGCTCCAGTAGTTGCCCGTATAGTTTTTGTATGGCTTGCCTTTGTATGTGTATGTTATTTTTATTGGTGACTCCCAATGATTCCCCTCGCTCTTTTTAACATAAGCGTTATTTGCATTGTCTATGAAGTTGTTCAGGTAGATTCGATTATCATTTGAATGATCCTTAAGGTAGATGCCATATTCAAAGTTGTAAGAGAGGACATTGTTTGTTATTTGATTATCGCATGAATCATCAAGGAAGATACCATCCTCGTAATTGTAAGAGCAGGTGTTGTTTGTTATTTGATTGTGGCCTGTACCAAGGAAGATACCATCGTTGTTGTAAGAGCAGGTGTTGTTTGTTATTTTGTTGCGGGTTGAAATATAATAGATTGCGATGCCCCTACCAATTACAGGATCATTGTAAGAGCAGATGTTGTTTGTTATTTGATTGTGGCTTGAATATTGTCTAAGACAAATACCATCACCATTATAAGAGCAGATGTTGTTTGTTATTTGATTATGGTCTGAATCATAAAAGTCGATACCATCATCGTCGTTGTAAGAGCATGTGTTGTTTGTTATTTCGTTACGGTCTGAAGAATTAAGGTAAATGCCATCTTTGTTGTAAGAGCATGTGTTGTTTGCTATTTCGTTGTCTTTTGAATCCAAAAGATGGATACCTTCATCGTTGTCAGAGCAGTAGTTGTTTGTTATGACACAGAAATTTGATTCATTGATATATATTCCAGCACCTGATTCTGATTTCTTGACAGTAAATCCGCCAATTGCAACATAATTAACAGTGATTTCAAACACATGGTCAGATTTATTAGCAGCCCGAACAATGCATTTAGCGGAACCATTTTCAGATTTTATTGTTAGTTGTTTGTTTATATCTATGTTCTCAACATAGATTCCATCCCTGACGATAATCGTATCTCCAGTGGAGGCATTACTCACAGCCCATTGTATCTTCGCATAGTCGTCAGGCACGAAAATCGTCCTTGCGGACGCCACACACACGGCGCATGCGAGCATGCAGAGGAACAAGAACGCTGTGCAGGAGAGCAAGAATTTTGTGTTTTCCCCTCTCATTTTTCACAACCCCCTCTACCTCAGAGCCCCTACTTAAAAAGGTTTTCTATTTCTCCCCGCTTTCTCCTCTCGTCTGAAAGCTAACAGCGTCGAGCATTCGTGGAAACTTCTTTAACACTCTCCTTAATTTCGGAAATGCTCGCATCTGTCTTGAATGCGGTGTTTGAGAAGTGTGTCCTGCTCGCTTTGAATCCTCGCTCTCTCAGGCTCTCAAGAACCGCATTCAGAGGCGGAGGCGTCACCTTTAACGACTTACAAACCGCATGCAGCTCATAGTAGAATGGAATTTCAAGCTCCTCTTTGCATCGCTCAACAATTTTTAAAGCTGTTTTACGCTCATTAAGCTCCTTTCTTGCGTTCAACTCGCTCAAAACCGCCTCGCAGAATGCTTTTTTGTGCAACGCACCGATGAAAAGCGGACCCGCAAAACGCAGTGGAGAGCCACAAACATCGCACTGCGAGAAGCCACGCTCAAAAAATTCTGAGATGGAGAGAGAGAAGCGGTTTCCGCAAGAGAAGCAGTGTGCCAGAAAACCGAGGTTACGAAGCGTTTC
>Ga0190310_1000686_pt1 | contig 11104 bp, 6 predicted proteins | sample 48700778_MG_FD_165059 | JGI IMG/M metagenome (GOLD analysis project Ga0190310, IMG submission 165059) | Hydrothermal vent sediment bacterial communities from Southern Trench, Guaymas Basin, Mexico - 4870-07-7-8_MG | ecosystem: Environmental > Aquatic > Marine > Hydrothermal vents > Sediment ... | reverse complement strand
AACAAGCGTTTTGCCAGGAGATAAGTTTATTAAGATAATCGTTGTAATGGCGAATCCAACTTCTAAGTTATTGGAGAACGTTCATATAGAGCTTATTCTTCCAGAAACCATGGAGCCTAGCTATATTGGGTCAACAAATTTTTCCATTGGAGCTATGGCACCAGGAAGTCATGTCCAAATAGAGTTTTACATCAATGTTAAGGAGGATGCCGAGCCGCGAATGTATACTTTGATTCTTAATGTTACTTTTTCAGAAGGGTATAATATTTTTGACATTCCTCTTCTCGTTAAAGAAAAGGCAAAATTCGAGATAGTTGATGTTGAGCCGAATATTCTTCGAATAGGTGCTAGGGGATTAAATCTTAGGGTGACTATAAGAAATATTGCTAATGTTGATGCTGAGGGGGTCTATCTCCAATTAATGGGTGGAACGATAATTAAGGGGGAGGTCATAACATATGTTGGCAAGATAGTGAGTGGAGAGAAAGTAACCGTTACTTTCACGATTGATGTATCCGAGAGCGCACCTGCTGGTTATGCGACTTTAGACCTTAGAGTGTCCTGGACACAAGAAGATAGGGGTCTATCGGATGTGTATAAGATTAGAGTATACCTTACGTCCTCATTTTCCTCAATGTCGAATTTGATAATACTTCTAGGTAGCCTGATTTCCTCTATCTTACTAATACCTATCGTTAGAGAATTCGTAGCTAAAAGGAAGGAAGTTACGGGAGGTTAAGAGCGATGAGAAATTCGCAAATTATTGGGCTTTTTCTGATGATCATTATTACAACCAGCATTCTCTTCAATCTCCTTGTGGAGCATAATAATGTGCCAAGTAATTATAATTGCGAAGACGGTTTGGAGGAAGCAAGGAATTCTCAAATACTTGTAGGTAATAATAAGGAAGTAGGAGAAAGTAAGATATTGCAAAATTCTATTAGAGTAAATGTTCTGCAAAATAATTATTTACGATATAATGGTTCCATTTCATTTAAATGGTTAATTGGTCCTACTCGTGTGATTAACGACATTTCTATTGTGGATAATGAGGTAGTAATAGGCTCTGATGAATCAGTCATGTTAATGCAACTACGAAACGAGAGTGGCTGGAGAGTAATTTCCCACAATATCACCATAGTTAGCAGCGCTGATGTTAATGGTGATGGAGTAGAAGAAGTTATGGCGGTTAGTTACGAAGGGAATTTATTATATATTAATAAGACGAGTGGTGTTATTTTAAGGAATATAAGCCTAGGAGCTAAGATAATATCATTAAGTAGAGCTAACCTTGATGTAGATCAGGCCAGCGAGTTATGTCTTCTTCTCGACAACAGTACAATAATTACTTTTGATTATGATGAAGTGTTATGGAAATTAAACATTCCTTCAAAAGCAATTTCTCTCTACTGCGGGGATATAAATCAAGACTTATTAGATGAAATACTCGTCGGAACGATTTCTGGAAACGTCTTTTGCATTGAAAATGGGAGAGAGATCTGGAGTTTTTTGGCTGAAGGTATGGTATCGTACATAACTTCTGGGGATGTTACCCCTGATTCTGGTTCAGAAGTATTAGTGGGTACGAGCAAAAGCTTCCTATACGTGCTTAACGCTGAGGGTAATCTAATAAAGCGGATAACTGTTAATGGCGTTGTTAATAGTATTATCGTAAGGGATATAAATGCTGATAAAGATTCAGAGATGGTCCTGGGAACAGAAAATGGGTACGTATACATATTCTCAAATGATTTCTCAATACTGAATCTTACAGTCTTCTCTAGCGCGATTAAGAGGATTCTACCAGTGAAACTTGATCAGGATCCACAATTGGAACTCCTGATAGCTACTGTTAAGGGAATTAATGCAACAGAGCATGATTTTGAGCAGAAATGGTACTACGAGGGGAGTATAAGCGATTTAACCATAACAGATTATGACTCAGATAACTTAGACGAATGTTTATTAGCCCCTAGTAATGAAACTTTTCTTAGGATTCTTGATAATAATGGTAGTTTACTAAAAGAGCTTGTGGTTGGATTCAACAGTGATATGCATGCTATTACTGATTTTGATAACGATGGTCTTACAGAATACGTATTAGTGGCAAGAACGGGAAGTCTTATCATACTTGATGACAACATTTCCTTAGTCTGGAGAACCGATTTTAAAGAGAATGTAACATACCTAACAATGGGTGATATAAATCAGGATAGTACTCTAGAATACTTTATTGCCCTTCAGAATGGCACGATAATCTGTTATGAGTATCCTTACAATGAATTGTGGGCTGTGTCTCTATCATCATTAATACAAACGATGATTGTAAGTGATGTATTATCCGACAATGGTAATGAACTTGTCGTAGGAACGGACGGAGGCGTTTCAATAATCAATTCGACGGGTTATCATTATGATATCTATACGGGTATAAGTGTGACGGCTCTTTATATAGGGGATGATGATCTTGATAATGAAAAGGAATTATTCGCAGGACTATCTAATGGTTCACTCTGCATCCTTACTTCAAGTGGGGAACTAGAAAGCATGTTTAGCGTTGGAAATGGATCCGTCACAGTATTATTCTTAACACGCTTGAATAATGATTCACGGCCAGATATCATTAGTGGTACTCTATTAGGAAACGTAACCGTGGTATATAACAGAACTGTGAAAGAAACAATATCCACTGGGATGCCAGTAATTAAGATTTATCCAAAATACCCACTTGAGCAGAATTTATTGGTAATCTCACGAAGGACCATCTATGTGATAAATATTACGAATTCACTAAGCATGTTCGTAGACAAGTCTAGGAGCTTAGGAGAAGTAAAGGATGGTTTCTTGGTAAACTGGTTGGGTGAAAACGATTCTCAACTAGCAATAGTGACGAGGAACTCCTCCGTTATTCTGCTTTCAAAAAATCTGAAGATTATGAATGTGCGTAAAAATGTTTCATACAATGCCGCCTTTTGTTCTGTAATTGACTCTGATTATGATGATGTCCACGAAATAATGGTTTCAACATTTTATGGATTATTCCTAGTAAACCCGAGGCCAGAAGTATGGATAGTTAACCCACCGGAATCTCTTATTACAAATGAGTCAAATACTATTGTTGAGTGGAAAGTATTCGGTCTTATTCCTCTTAAATTCGATATTTACACAAATAATGATCTAATTGTATCACTACCCCCAGATACTAGAAGTTACAACTTATCCTTAGCAAATGGTTCTTGGGTAATCCTTGTCAGAGCGATTCCAAAGTCAGGACGTGTTCTTGAGTCAAGCGTTTCCATATTAGTTGATAATGAAAGGCCAACTGTCACTATTCTGTTCCCAGAAAATAATACAATTATGCGCGAGAGATCAGTAACCATTAGTTGGCGAGGTAGCGACAATTTCTCGGGAATTGATCATTATGAAATAAGGATCGATGAAGCTTCTTGGATTAATGTAGGTTTGAACACAAGCTATACCTTTAATGATTTATCCTACGGGAACCATAGTGTCCGCGTTAAGGTAGTGGATAAAGCATTGAATGTTAATGTCTCAATGATATTGATCACCATAGATTTCATAGCACCGAGATTAATGATTACACAACCACATAATAACAGCTATATCTCCTCTAATAGTGTTAGCGTAAAATGGGAATGCGAAGAAGATAATCTCGACCATTTCGAGGTCATAATCGATAATACGACGCGTTATGATTTGGGACGGAACACAAGTATTATCCTAAAGAATCTAAGTGATGGAATTCACACGGTTGGAGTGTATGCTTATGATAAAGCAGGGAATCAGAATAGCACAGTAGTCAACTTTATCATCGATACAACTCCTCCAGATCTCAAAATCCTATCACCAACTAATGGCTCCGTATTCAATACGACGCTGATTAAGATTGAATGGGAAGTGAATGAAACAAATTTTGGAAATGTTATAATCTATGTTAATGGATCTGAGAGAGTAGTAATAACGGATGAAAACATAACCGATTATACCCTGGTCCTGTCGGAAGGAGTATACGAGATAAGTGTCGTAGCATATGATAAGGCTGAAAATTATAATGAATCAAGAATAATAATCTGTGTTGATCTATCCCCTCCAATAGTAAGCATCATAGAACCACGAAACAATACCTACTATAATACATCCGAGATACGGCTAGGGTGGGTAGCGCAAGACAAGATTAGTGGAATTTTCGAGGTATGGGTTAAAATTGATGATGGTCCGTGGATATTACTAAGGGAAAACATAACTATTTCAGGATTGAGCGATGGTACTCACGTAATATACCTCGTGGTCACAGATAATGCTGGTAACTCTTGTGCAGAGGTAGTTGTCTTTCATATAGATACTGAGGCTCCATATCTGAGAATATTATTACCGAGAAATAATACATACTTGAATTCTAGCACTGTGACTGTCGTATGGAAGATTACCGAGAAGAATCTATGGATGGTGTTATTAAGGGTTGATGATGGTGAATGGTTAAACGTTACGAATTTATCTAACATTACACTAGAGGGGCTATCTGAGGGGATTCATGTAGTGGAATTACTCGCCCTGGATAAAGCTGGTAATATGAAATCTCTAAAGCATGTGTTTATAGTAGATCTCTCCCCACCAGAAATAATTATCTATGGCCTTAGCAATGGCACATCTCTTTCAAACGAATCCGTTTTAATTAGATGGATTGTTACTGATAAATACAGTCCAATAATAAGAGTAATGCTTAGATTGGATAACGGGAGTTGGAAAATAATTAATGAAAACTATTACGAAATCGACTTAAGAGATCTCGCAGAGGGCAAACATGTACTAGAAATATTAGCCATAGATGCCGCGGGTAATAAGAAAATAGTGTCAATTTGGTTCAGGATATCATTGAAGGAAACTATTGTAAAGCCACCCTCTCCTCTTCCGTACTTAATAGGATTCATGATAATAATCAGCATTTTACTAGCAATCAATCTATGGATATACCTATCAAAAAGGAGGTTACTAAGTCAACCTAATGTTTCTGCTAGAGGTTTTTTACCGTAAAACTCTGAGAACGCTAATATTTTTTTACCAATTTCATTTGCTTCTTCATACACCTTCTTTATCCTCTTTCTAAATTTAGGGTCTCTAGTAACGTGATGATCAAGGAATATTATTTGAGAATCAACGTTATCTATTATGGTTATTAGATTCTCAATAGCTCGTCTAAAATTTATTAAGTTAAGAGTATAAGGAATCATATAAGTGGCTGGACCATCTAGAAATAGGATATCTGGATTTTCCCTAATAATCCAATCAGCATAGTCCTCAATAATGGGTCCATTTAAGTCTGAACTATAAAGAATTTTCACACCATGCGTTTTAATAACGATCGGTATGACCCAACCAACGCGTGAGAATTCTATTCCATGAAACATTGGTTCCTGAAACTTAATAATTGTTCCTCCAAACTTAAATTCTCTCCCATCAGCGAAGATCCATCTAGTTCCCTTGATATCTAGTTCTGGTATTATCTCCCAATTATTCCATTTCTCTGAGAGTCTGGAAATCCAGCTTAAACCTTTTCTAATAAGCTCTTTTTTCCGCTCATTATAATCTCCATAATCTCTACTCAGAGCTTTCTTTAGTTTTTCAGAGAAGTCAGGGATACCGACTTTCTCCTGTCTTTTATAAAGTTTTATCTCTTTTTGCGTTAAATGTTTATAAAGAAGTGAAAAGAACTCCTCAGCTCTTTTCCTCTGAGACTCGTTTATATATTGATTAGGATTTTTCACCAATAATATTTTCCCAAGATAGAATTCTAAGAGAGATGGTTTGTAATGATCATAGTGATAGTGTGTAATGGTGATTACATCTGCTTTCTTTGCATATTTGGATAACAAAGTAATGGCTTTATCCACCAGCTGCCCCTTTGCCCTCTCATCTAGAGGAAAGGATGGATGCATAACGGATGCACTTGGATCTATTAGAATACGAATATCGCCTGTATCCACGTAGATTGAGAATGATTTAGCACCCATTGAATCAGACCATACGGGGACGATCTTTACTCCAGAAAACTCTAAGTATTTCTTTCGCATCTATTATCTCCTTTTTTATTAAGAGAAATCGCGGTAATTTGCGTTTAAGTTTTTTATTAAGATGATAGTGCTAAAATAACCAAACAATCTCCGACTTGGTCACTAAATATTCAGCATAGCAAGCTTTGGCAGGAATAGAAAGATTTATAATTGCTTTATTGGGAAGATTCGTCTTTTTCGTTACTAATATCAAACTATATTGGATTCCCAGGGACCTTGTTGAAACCTAGTTTCAAACAGTATGAACTCATTAAACAAGAAGATTTAGAAGAAGGTCTAAGGGCACTTAAAATAGATGGAATATTCAGCCAATCAATGAGCGTTTTAATTAGTAATGCATTCCTAATACCATTTCTCATAATGTTAGGTGCTGGAGCATTTCATATTGGGCTCCTAGCAGTGATATCATCATTATTTAGTTTCTCTCAATTTATCTCGATTAATCTTATGAATTATCTAAAGGGAAGAAAAATCATCTGCGTAGCTGGCTCCCTCTTAGCCAGACTAGTTATTTTATCTTTAGGACTAGTAATTATCCTTGGTCTTCGGTTAAACATTCTTGGAGCTCTTACTTTTATTGGCTGTTACTACTTCCTAATGAATATTTCTAATGGAGCATTCACACATTGGATGCTCGAGTTTGTACCACAAGATATGAGAGGAAAGTACTTCGCTGAACGTACTCGTGTAGCATTGCTTATTGCTAGTCTAGTTAGTCTTCCATTTTCGATCCTTATAGAAATCTCTAATGAGAGAGTATACGAAAACTACGGCTTTCTTTTCATAGCCGCCGCCATATTAGGACTTGTGGGGATTTTATTCCTATCTAGTGTTCCCGAACCAACGTATAAATATCAAAATCCATTATCACCTAAAACGCTCAGAAAGCTTTTATTTTCGGATGTGCTTAAGAAGCATTACAAATCTATGTTCTTAATAATGTTGTCCATGCAGATGGCATTACCTTTCCTCGTTTATTATATGATAACGAGGCTTGAAATGTCCATAATATTAGTGCTCATAATAATACTTCTCGGCAATATGATCTCGGTAATCACTCTCCCCAAGTGGGGCCACTTTATAGATAAATATGGCGTAAAATCTGTTCTCCGATTCACTGCATATCTTATATTCTTATCATTTCTGATATGGCCGTTCACGACGCTTCCAAATAAATATATTCTCTCAATTCCTCTTGCATTCCTAGCATATCTGCTAATGAGTACTGTGATAGGTGGTTTTAACTTAGCAGCTGGCCTAATAGCATATTATTTGGGTAATGATGAGAACTCATCCCAGAGGATGATTCTCCATAATATTATTATTGCGTTAGGATCCATTACTGGATCATTAATTGGGACCTTAATAAGCCCCTTAACCAAGTATATTGAACTAAGCCTGACTTTCTCAATTACCTATATGGGTCGCCTCCTGATATTCCTGATAGACTTAAGGGAGCTTGATTTTATTTTCGTGATAGCCGCGTTTCTCGGAATATCCCTAATCTCTACATTAGAAGAATATAAAGTAGAGACTTCAAGAGATGAGGAGAAGAGTTACATGGAATTGTACATGAACATCAAGAGATCATTTCGTAACATAGCTGATAACTTATACTTAGTGCTTGATCGCAGAAGGAAAAGCTTTGCGCGGGTATCACATTCAGGGGTAATTATTATGGTTCCTCTAAGCATTAAGGAAAAGCTGAGAAGAAGGAAAAGGCAGAGATTCGATTAATAAAAGTGCGGGCATTTTTATATCTTGCATCTAGGATTTAGATTTGAAAGTTATCAGGGTGACCTGAAAATGTCTTTTCCATCTCTATTACTTATAGACTCGGATGCTAATTTTGAAATTGTGTTACTTAAAGCAAGACAGGTGATTGATTCTAGGGGTAACCCAACGGTAGAAGTGGAAGTAGTAACGCAGGGTAATGGGGTTGGAAGAGCAATAGCCCCCGCGGGAGCTTCTAAGGGTAAGTATGAAGCTATAGAGAAAAGAGATAGCTCTGATAAGAGATTCTTTGGAAAGGCCGTATATACGGCGGTTCATCTCATTAATACGGAGGTAGCTGATGAATTAATAGGTATGGATTCCAGAAAACAATGGATAATAGATCGAAGATTAATAGAGCTTGACGGTACTCCAAATAAAGCACGCATTGGAGCAAATGCCATTGTAGCAACATCTCTTGCTGTGGCCAAAGCTGCTGCGGATACTTATGGTATGCCATTTTTTTGGTATATTGGGGGTCGCAGGGCTAGGCTTTTGCCTGTACCTCTGATGAACATCATTAATGGTGGTAAGCATGCTGGTAATGAGTTAGCTATACAAGAGTTCATGATCGTCCCCGCGGGAGCAGATAAATTCTCAGAAGCATTAAGGATTGGATGTGAAGTATATTATAAACTGAAGGAGTTACTAAAGAGGACGTATGGTAAGTCAGCTATTAATGTTGGTGATGAGGGAGGATTCGCTCCTCCTATAAAGGATACTAAAGAAGCTCTTGATATCCTACTAAAAGCGATTGAGGAAGCAGGTTATTCGCATGATGTAGTAGCTCTCGCTCTAGACGCCGCATCATCATCTTTCTATGATGAATCTAAGAAAGTATACAGAATTGATGGGAAAGAGCTGTCCAGAGAAGAATTGATTGATTTCTTTAGAGAACTTATTGAGGAGTATCCGATAGTAAGTATCGAAGATCCCTTAGAAGAAAATGATTTTGAGGGCTTTGCTCAATTAACCAGAGAGATTGGTAAGAGAATTCTAATTGTCGGTGATGACTTATTCGTAACTAATAAGAAGAGATTGTCTAAGGGAATAGAAATTGGAGCCGCAAATGCTATTCTTATAAAGCCAAATCAAATAGGAACTCTTAGTGAGACAATAGAAGTTGTGGAATTAGCAAAGAGGAGTGATTATAAGACTATAATGAGTCATAGAAGCGGAGAGTCTGAGGATTCATCAATTGCCGATCTAGCTGTTGGGCTCCAGACGGGCATTATTAAAACAGGAGCACCAGCACGGGGGGAGAGAACAGCGAAGTATAACCAATTGTTGAGAATAGAGGAGTTCTTAGGTGACGAGGCGGAGTTCTTGGGATTTAGAGTTTTCCCCTCCAAACCTAAATAAACTCAAAATCTTTGCATAATTTCCTTTAATATTGCGTTAACTGGATTTTCCATGGATCTAAAAAGTTTTAATCCGCGTGACCGTATTCCTTCTCTTAACTTTTTTTCTTGAAGTATTTTTTGAGAAAACGCGATAACCTCTTTAACAGAGCGTGGTCTAAAGATAACTTTCTTCTTTATTAGATACTGCTCAATCATAGTTGTCTTACCAGGATACACGGAAATAACGGGTTTTCCCAGCAAGGCTGCCTCAATATTCATTGTTCCACCGCCCCCGATTAAAAGCGTTGAGTAGTATAGGAGACTAGTGGCATCAATGACTTTATCTGCTATAATGACGTTATCAGGTAATTTCTTTTCTTTTAAATACAATACTTGCTCATCATATCGAGGTAAAATAACAATATCGATGTTATCTTGAAATTGCTTTAGAAGAGGCGGGAGAATACTATCAGTAATGGGAGCTAATGTTTTTACAGCATCTAGGAGATAAGAGGCAAAACTTTCTGTTTCGCGTATAACGATTATATCTCTCTTTCCACTTATCCCTAATTCTTTTAATACTCTTGGTGAAAAACTGAACTCCTTAAGCCAGGCTACGGGATCTAACCCTTTATAGTGGATTATCCTACTAGAATCTATACCGAATCGTGTCCAAATTCGCTTAGGGATTATCCAGGGCGTAAATAAGTATTGTGAGAGAGGGATGGTTAATTTTGCAACATAAATAGAATGAGGGGAATCATTAGCGCATAAATGGGGAATTCGAAGACCAAACGATACTCTTGAGGCTTCTGGTGAAGAGTGTGAAATCGTAATATCTGGCTTCCATTCTTTGACAAGAGAAATAAGTTCACGCATCCTCTCAATACTAGCAATCAATTTGCTTTCTAAATCTCTACCCCCATGTTTACCAACCACAATACACTCAATACCCTTTATCTCCCTAAGACCAAGAACTTCCCTATAAGCTCTTGTAGTAAAGAGGACTTGAAGACCTTTTCTCTCAAGTTTCTCAACTAGTTTTGAGAAAAAAAGTAATTGTTTAGGCGTTAACGCATCAACCCAAACCCTCTGTAGCATTCCTACCAATCTCCTAGTGGAATTCTTAATATTTGGATTCCTCATATAATCTCTTTTTTGCATCAAAATCTTCTCTCTTAGCGTATTCTCTCGCAGGTGCGCCAATCACAACAGTTTCTGGAGGAACGTCCTTCGTCACAACAGATCCAGCACCAACAACTGCTCTCTCCCCAATTGTTACTCCGGGTAATATCACAGAGCCTCCACCAATCACGGCTCCTCTTTTAATAGTCACACCTACAAGCTTCTTACTTGGTGGATACTTGTCATTTAGAATTATTGCCCCAGGACCAATAAATACATCATCCTCGATAACAGTTAATAGGGGGATATACACATTACTCTGGATATTAACATTGTTACCTATTCTTGTCTTGCCATCAATAACAGTTCCTGTGCCTATCTTCGTATTTGAGCCTATAATCGTATCCTCACGTATCAGAACATTATGACCAGTCTCAAACTTTTTGCCAATTCTGACATTTTCATAGATTATTGTTCCAGACCTAATAATAGTATGGGATGAAATTCTAGCTCCAGAACTCAGTTTATCTAATGTCTCTATAATGCTTGACATGGTATCTAATGAAGGGCGGTTTAGGATTTCTAATAAATGTGATTTCTTTGGATATCCTATTATTACATTTGAATCAATTATAGAAAAATCCCCGATTATGGTTGAACCAAAGATAAGCGTATTTCCCCCTATATAAACATGTTGTCCAATTATAGCCCTATTAGATACGAACAGAGTCACCATTTTCCCTCCGGCAATGCAGTATTAGCCTTATGTATTCT
>Ga0190310_1000684_pt1 | contig 11112 bp, 17 predicted proteins | sample 48700778_MG_FD_165059 | JGI IMG/M metagenome (GOLD analysis project Ga0190310, IMG submission 165059) | Hydrothermal vent sediment bacterial communities from Southern Trench, Guaymas Basin, Mexico - 4870-07-7-8_MG | ecosystem: Environmental > Aquatic > Marine > Hydrothermal vents > Sediment ... | reverse complement strand
TTTATTTTAAGATTCTAAGAATGATGAAAAAAGATACTGATAAATGATGACACCCTTGAGTTCTGAAATATATCCTCTACTATCTTCATTCCTCTTTTGCTTCTTTGAGTTTCTAAACTTAAAAAAATAATGCGGGGGGCCGGATTTGAACCGGCGAAGGCCCTACGGCCACCGGGTTACTTATCAAAGATTGATCTTAAGCCCGGCCCCTTTGGCCACTCGGGCACCCCCGCTTAATTTTAACAATACACTTCTCATTAATTTAAAACATTAAAAGTTAGTCTATGACTTTAGTTGGTTATTCTTTTTTCACAAACTCATATTTTAATGTCTTAGAATAAATTCTCCTTAAATTACCTTCTTCATCTATGTATTCTACAATAGATGGACCAAATACAAACCTTGCATATACATATACAGGAAGTTCTACCACATACTTGAAAGTAAATACATCTCCGACCGACAGTCTATCTATTTTATATTCTATTTCATTTTTATCTTCATCATATTCTCCCTTAGGTACTATTTCTATCAACTTTGCATCTTTTGGAAGTTTCTCAACTACTCTAACGTCCTTCATAATCTCCTTGTTATTATCTAATTCATAAACTATTTTAATAATTATTTTATCATCTTTTTTGTCAATACTAAGTATCTTTCTTCTTACTTCAATCCTAAATATATATTTTACAAGTAGATAGATAAGAACGAGTAATACAAATGGCGAAAATAATAATGGAAGATAAGTTACTCTATAGCGCACTTCAACAACTTCATTTGGATTAATTTCAAACGTCCATATTATTTTGTTCCCTTCTTTTGCCCAATTGCCAGTAGCATCAATGAAAAACCATTTCTCGAAGTTAGTAAGATTCCAAGTGTATATATGAGTAAATCTTATATTACCTATGTTTTTGATCCTAAATATTACTTCTTTCCCTAAAGCACTTTCCAAAATCTCTTTTTCAACAGATATTCTTTTAATTTCTGGAATTGTTATTACATCACCTTTCTCATAAACTTTTTTTCCAGTATTAAGGTTTGTTATGCTCTGATATATTATATAATCACCTGGAGGTATCTTTGTATATTCAATTAGTAAAAATAAATTATATTTGTTTCCTCCTACCTTGCAGAAACCTTGATACTTAGAAGTAGCAAATGTTTCATTACCTTTATTAATCTGAACTTCTAAGGAGAAAGGAAATTCTTTCCAACACCATACATGGATTTCATAACCTACATATAGGCTCTTATTCCCATATTCTAAGGTTATTTTCTTTAAGTCCTCAATAACTCTAAACTCCCGAGCATATGAAAGAGGGGCTGCTAGAAGAAGAATTATCAAGGTGATAAACACCCACTTAACAAATCTCATAATTTAGTTTTATTAGCTCTTTTATTATAAACTTTAATCATGATAGAAAGGGTACCAACAGGTATTCCAGGTTTTGATGAGTTGTTAAAAGGAGGTATACCAAAAAGGAATGTAGTATTATTGTCTGGTGGGCCTGGAACAGGAAAAACAATATTTTCTCAACAATTTCTATGGAATGGTCTATCACAATTTGAGGAAAATGGTATATATGTAGCGCTAGAAGAGCATCCTAAGCAAATTATAGAAAATATGAAGCAATTTGGATGGGATGTAACTCCATATGATGTTAGTTTAAGTAGGGGTGAATATATATCCTCAAAGAGACCTATATTCGCATTAGTAGATGCCTTCACAGGTGGCTATGGTGGATATGCACAGAAGGAAAGATATGTAATAAATGATCCTACAGATGAGCATCTTTTTGTTGAAGTATTAACAGAAGCGATAAAAGAAATAGATGCAGATAGAGTAGTAGTAGATTCAGTAACATCTCTATACATAACAAGGCCTGCAGTGGCTAGAAGGATTATATTATTACTTAAGAAGGCTTTAAGTGGATTAGGTTGCACTTCTATCCTTGTTTCACAGATATCAGTAGGAGAAAGAGGTTTCGGCGGACCTGGAGTAGAACATGCTACTGATGGAATAGTAAGATTAGATCTTGATGAGATAAATGGAGAATTAAAAAGATCGCTAATCATATGGAAAATGAGAGGTACTAGTCATTCTATGAAAAGACATCCATTTGAAATTACGGATAAAGGGATAGTAGTATATCCAGATAAAGTAGTTAAGAGAAGAGGTGCATGGTATTACATTGAATAGCTTTTTTAATTCTCATTATTTTTACTATTTCTATGCAAATAAAGTTAAATCCAATAACAAAAGAAGAAATACACAAACTTGCAAACACGTTACTTATATACTCAATATTAAGGCCAGAAATAATTGAAAAAATAAAGGATCCACAAGAAAGGTTGACATGGGTCGATTCTCTAGCAGTTGCAGCGTATGCAATTGCAATGCAGAAAGCTGGAAAGACTATAAGTGATATTGCAGATGCAATCGGTAGGACAGAAGCTACAGTAAGGAGACATCTCTCTAAAGAAACTGAAGCAGGTAAGATAGTATGGGAAACTTATGAAAAATTAGCGAGAGGTGAGGAAATAGAAATAATATATCCAGAAGGGGGTATTAGCAAAGATAAAATAAAAGAAATAGTAGCAAAATTAGAGAATATATTAGAAGAGTTAAAGAAGTTAGTAGAATAGAATAATTACATTTTTCTTTTTATTTTTTAATTTTGATCTAAAAGAGTTTTTAGCACATGCATTATGAATTAAAGATTCTGTAGGAGTGGAAAAGATGAACAAATTTTTTATAAACTTAAAAAATAATGCGGGGGGCCGGATTTGAACCGGCGAAGGCCCTACGGCCACCGGGTCCTTAGCCCGGCCCCTTTGGCCACTCGGGCACCCCCGCTTAATTAGAAAGATATGAAACATTGATGTAAATCTAACTATTAATTTATCTATGTAATTGCCATGACTGATAAAGAAGTTTATGAGATTTATACAGGAGATAATAAAACTCTATTTGAAAAATTTGTAGATCTTCTTAAAGAAAATTTTATTACTCCTTCAGATTTAGAGAAAATCCTTGGTATTAACAGAAAAGTATTATTAAAGTTACTTAATAGGCTGAATAAGTTATGCAAACGTAAGAAATTAAAACTTATTATAGAACCGGCAAGATGCCTAAACTGCGGATATGTTTTCGATAAGAAAAGTATAAAAATTCCATCAAAATGTCCAAAATGCAAAAGTGAATGGATCGAAGAACCTTCTTTTCATCTAGAAGAGCAAAAATAAAGTCAGAGTATTGATATACTATTCGTATTTACATCTTTATCAAGAAATGAGATTAAAATATAGGTGCTTAATTTTAATAAAGGGTGGTAGTATGATTAAATAAATAGGGCCCGTAGCTCAGCTGGTAGAGCGCCCGCCTTGCAAGCGGGAGGCCCGGGGTTCGAATCCCCGCGGGTCCACTTATTTACTTTTTATGTAAAGAGTGTATGCACAAAGAGTCATACTTAAACTGTTTGCAAAATTGCCTACATAATCGTGAGCAAAATCAAATATTTGTTTTTAGATTTTGATGGAATTCTTGTGAAATAAATAAAACAGAAGATATACTTAAGCGTGTCTAGAGAAATTATCTGAATTTATAACCCAGTTTTTCAAAAATTTTCTTCATCTTTAATGCATCTTTCTCTAGTATAGGACTCTCACTTATTATAGTAATTTCCTCAAAATCTCTTTTAAGTAATTCTTTGGCTAATGGTTCAAAAGGAGGATTTCCGTCTATTGGTTCATGTATATCCAAAAATCTCTTAGTATTGACATTATATTGCATATTAGAAAAGTGGCAGTGAATCCTCTTAATATCTCTTTTCTCTAATTCATCCAATATTTTCTTATAATTTATCTTGCCATTATTTCTAGCATATAAATGAGCAAAATCAACACATATAGTAAGTTGCTTGTGATTTATCTCATCAATTAACTTTAAAAGCTCTTCTAAACCAGCAAATTGTGCTTCTTTAGCCATTGTCTCTAAAGCAAGTTTTGCTTTCTTTATTCCCATTTCTTTCATCTTATCTAAAATATCCTCAATATTATTCTTAACAATTTCATATGTTTCCTTCTTTTTGTACACAATTTCTTTGTCTTTTTTCTCCTTGAGATAGTATGCAGTATGAACTACAACAAACTCTGCATTCATTATTTCGGCCCTATCCAAACTTTCTAAAATCCTTTCTTTACTTTTCTCTACAATGTCTTTTTTCTCGCTTGCTAAATTGATGTAATAAGGAGCATGTACACTAAGTTTTATACTCAATTTATCAGCTATTTCTTTAGCTTCTTCTGCCATTTCTCTTTTCATTTTTACTCCCCTAACAAATTGTATTTCTATAGCATTCAATCCTAATTCTCCCACAGTCTTTATACCAGTTAATGAATCTCTTTTTGGAGAAGAGATAGGTACACCTGCTGGTCCCAGGTATATCTTCATCTTCTACTAATTATTCTATAAATCTCACTACTTCTTTCAAATCTTTTCTCCAAGATATTGGCTTTTCATTTGGATATCCTAATGTAATTAATGCAACTACTCTCAAATATTCTGGCAACTTTAATGCCTTCTTCACTAAATCTTCATCAAAAGCACCAATCCAGCATGAACCTAGGCCCAAGTAATGAGCCATTAAAAGCATGTTTTGAATTGCAGCTGCAGTATCTTGAATTGCATAAAGAGTTATGCCTCTATCCCCATAATAATACATACATTTCTCTCATATCAAAACAAACTACAATCACAATTGGTGCTTCAATAACATGATGCTGATAGAAACTGGCTCTGTATAAAGAAAGTTTTACTCTATCGTTTGAAACAACAAAGAATCTCCATGTCTGTGTATTGCCAGAATTTGGTGCCCAAATAGCTGCTTCAAGAATTTTTAGTAATTTTTCTCTTTCGACCTCTTTTTTCAAGTATTTTCTAATACTTCTCCTAGTCTTTATTAATTCAAGTAGATCCATAAAAAGAAAAAAAGAAAAGTAAAATACAACTATTTTTTCTTTAATTCTTTTATATATTTTCTAGCTTCTTCAGCAACTATATCCTTTAATCCCAAGCCAATTGCAATTGCAAATCCTAATCCAACACTTCCTATTATTACAAGAAGGATATTGTTTACTAGTGTTGGATTTATTCCTAAGAATGGTAAAGCTAGTGCTATTGCAACATATAATGTAAAGAAATACACTACTTTTCCAATTATCTCACTGTAAACTTCTTCTGTCTTTTTAATTTCCTTTTCAAAGAATGAACCTAATACATGACCTACTATTATGATAATAGCTGCTCCTACTGCTCTAACTATAAAATGAATTATATTTCCCACAAAGTCTGCTAAAGCAGTAATACCTAAATAATCTACAGCCGATTGAATAAATGCTAAGTAAATTATCCATTCTACTGCTATTTTAATCACATCTGTGAATCTATAACCCCTAATCTTTATGTATTTATCTAATTTTGCTCTTATACAAATTTCTTTTATTACTAAGCCAACTACTTTACCAATTATTATACCTACTAGCAGTATAACTAATGCTCCTACTAATTTGGGTGCTATTTCTACTAAGCTATCCCAGAATGTGATAAAAAGACTAGTAAGTTGATCCATTATTACTTACTTTTAAATCTGTAAAAGATAAATAAAATAACCTACAATCACAAAGTTCAATTAAAAAATATAAGTGATCTAAATCTAAGTTTCTGGATTTATTATAATCCTCTTCAAGTAGTAGGTATCTAATATATCAAGTCTTTTTATTGAAAATAGATAAGTAGTTACTAATGTATAAAGTAGATCAAAATGTTTGCATTTGGTCCTGTACCTTCTCGAAGGCTAGGTATGAGCTTAGGTGTTAATAATGTACCTCAAAAGATATGCACTTATTCTTGCGTTTATTGCCAGCTTGGTAGAACAACGAAATTGAGCATAGAAAGAAAAGCATTTTACGATGTAGAAAAAATTGTCAGCGATGTTATAAGAAGAGTTAGAGAAGTTAAAGATAATGGTGGCATAATCGATTATATAACTATAGTACCCAATGGTGAACCTACTTTAGATGCTAATTTAGGTAGATTAATTAAAGAAATTAAAGATAAAGAGCCAAATATTCCTATAGCTGTGATAACTAATGCATCACTTATGTGGAGAGAGGATGTAAGGACTGATTTGATTTCTGCTGATTTAGTATCTGTTAAAATAGATGCTGTAAGTGAGTTTATATGGAAAAAAGTGAATAGACCCCATATAGATTTAAATCTTGACTTAATTCTTAAAGGTATAAGAATATTTTCAAGAGAATTTAAAGGTAAGTTGATTTCGGAGACTATGCTCATAAATTCTATTGATTATAGTGAAGAACTAAGTAAGATAGTAAAATATTTAAGCAAATTAAGAAACCTTGTCAAGGCTTATATAGCCGTACCCACAAGACCACCTGCTGAGGTGTGGGCTAAACCTGCCAATGAAGATGTATTAATCATGGCATATAAGACATTTTCATCATTTTTGGGCAAGGAGAGAGTAGAATATTTAATTAGCTTTGAAGGTTTAAATTTTACATTTATTAAAGGTGATGCTAAAGAATTATTACGTATAGCTTCAGTACATCCATTAAGAGAAGATATTATTGAAAAATTCCTTGAAGATTGGGGTAGGGATTGGGATTTTGTGTACAATTTAGTAAGGGAAGGATTACTCAAAGAAGTTGTTTATAACGGTAAAAGATATTTTATCAGAAGAATAAGATAATTAATAGATTCGAAATCTTATGTAGCATAGCCTAGCATTAGAGAACATATGTAAAAAGAAAGAGTATAGTCTCTGTTTTCTTTAAAATGAGATTTCAAGTGAATATATGTTAAAATTTGGGCCGGGGTCGGGAGATGTATAGAACATTTCATATGTTTCATATAGAGGACAAGAATCTAGTAAATGCATGATTCTATTCATGATATAAAATAATACTTCTATAAACTTATATAACTTTCTCTACGTAAGCTAAAAGTATTGTTAAAATTTGAAGACTATTATGGGAAGAGATTATTATCAAGTAGTAAGAAAGAAAATCCTCGATGATTGTTTAAGGAGAGGTATAAGTAAGAGTAGGCTAAGAAAGTATCTTATTGTCCTAGAAGAAGCGCAAAAGTTGGGGATTAATTTTCGTAAACTTACTGACAAGGAAATTGATAAATATTTTTTCTATTTGATGGAAAGTAAGTATAGTGATTGGACTAGGTTAACGAAGTGGAGAATTTTTAAGAGAATATGTAGACTCATCAAAAAAGATAAAAATATAGATTTCAGTAAATGGAAACTTAGAGTTCCAAAACTAGAACCAGAGATATTATCAATAGATGAAGTAAAGGCATTAATCAATCATGCACCAACTTTGAGAGATAAATTAATTATAATGTTACTCTATGAAGGCGGATTAAGGCTTGGAGAATTACTAAATCTTAAAACAAGAGATGTGATATTTGATAACTATGGTGTTATATTGAGGATTAATGGGAAAACAGGAGTTAGATATATAAGAATAGTTGAATCTGCTAATTTATTAAAACTATATATAGAACTCTATCCAGTTAAAGAAAAATTATTTGATATTAGCCATGCAGGAGTAAGATCTATGCTTAAGAAAACTGCAAAGATAGCTGGAATCAAAAAGAGAGTTTATCCCCATCTACTGAGACATACTCGTGCCACCCATCTCGCAAAATACTTAACAGAAAGTGAGCTGAAGGTGTATTTTGGGTGGAGTAGGAATAGTAAGATGCCTTCTGTGTATGTTCATCTAAGTGCAAGGGATGTCGATGAAAAAATAATTAATATTTACTTCAATAAGTTAATTAGAGTTTTTTCTTCTAACTCTATAACAATTAGACAAATTGGTGAGAATGTATTTATCTAAGATTCTTTTTACTTTTGCTTTATTAAATAAAGAAATATACCTATAGTCACGATTATACCCACACTTATTATATAAGATGGCCTAAGATCTAGTTGCTTTTGGAAAATCCATGCTAATGCCAAAGTTGTATAGATGGTGATGATGCTGATAAAATCGTACCATTTGAACTCCATTGTAAGCTAAGTAACAGACTTAAACAATGCGAAAAGTCCACTAATAGCTACTGCAACAGCGAGTAGGAGTGCGACTAGTTGGTTATGGTATATTTGTATTATAATTTCATAAATAAATGGTGCAAGAACTATAGTTGCAAAGGCTGTATAAATTGCTCTTGTCATTTTCTTCTTTTATGTTTAAATTTTTTGAGTAAAAGTAAAATTACTTCTTCTATACTTCTTACATCTAAGTCTGCCTTTAATTTAACAAGTTCTTTCCAAGTTTCCACACTAACATTTATTGTTTTCCTTTTCATTGTTCCCGCCCGCCCTATATTATAAAATCATATATTTTGTATTTTTATTCCTTACTACTTTTATTCAAGTTATTACCAGAATATTGTAATGAGATATGCTCCAAACAAACAAGGATAACCTGGGATAGGTGCTTTGTGTCTAATTAATTTTGAGATTAAAAAAGCTGCAGAAAGGAGAAATGTAAAGGAAATTAAAAATTTGATAATTTTAAAATAATTGATCGCGCCTAAGCCAAGAAAAATCCAAGCTAATGCTTGTAGATCGCCAGTTGTATAGTATCTCTTTAAGATAACTATTAAGACAAACGAGGTAAGTACTAGTGCATAAATATACCAAATTGGTGGCTTCAAAAACGCAATAAGCATTAATGTTGATCCTATAGCCAAATAGTTAAAACGCTCGTCTATTTCATATGTTTTTAAATCTCTTATCGTATTGTAAAGGAGCATTAGCGATGTGACAAAAAAGTATGTAGAAATCATTTTGTTAAACCTCTTAAGATTTCTCTTGCTCTCGAAATCATCTCAGACATCATCGATGTAACAAAAACCTCGTTAAGTTTTATAGTATATTTCTCAACATCTTCCCTCGTCGGAATTGCAGCATCTATTATACGATCATAATAAGACTTCAATTCTTTCTCATATTTTTTGAACTCTCTTATTTCGTTTTTTAATGCATTAAATCTTACATAAGTCTTATAAACTAAGGTTCTTAATGCGTTTATTGTCGCTAGTAGTGTGTTTTTATCATTAATATCTATTTCAATTGTTCCTTTCTTTAACTCCTCCTCAGGATATTTTTGTTTCATTTGAACTAAGATATTAATGAAATTTGCAGAATAATCAAGTAATAACTCCATATCACTCAGAAATGTCAATACGTAACTTGAAGATGCAATTTTCCTCTCTTCTGTCATTATTATCTTGTTTGAACGATTGTTTTAGTTGCTTCCTTTACGGGAGTAACAAAAGGGCCGCTCAGAGATTCCATCACTCCTGGCAGAAATATTACTATCAAGATTACAAATATAGCTATGATAATAAGCCAAAACCACCATTTTGTTAAGAATTCGAAAGGTGTTGCCCTAGGTTTTGTCATCTCAATAACATATCTTGCAAAATCTCTCATAATCGCCGTTAGTTCTTCTGTCTTCTTTTTTAAGTATAAAACAAGATGTTTCACCATGGATTCTTGTTCTAACCTAGCAAGGCTATCTTTTGTTAAAAAGCAATTAAGATTTTTATTATAAATTAGTACTGGATAATGTTCAAATGCGAAACTAATCTTTGTTTTATCCTCAGGTTTGTATACTAAGTTTAATACAATCTCTTCTCTCGTCTTTTCACTATTTTTATATTTCTTATTGTTTTTATTGTTATGGTTTACTTCTTTGAAAATTAAAGCTTTCTTTGGGTTTCTCAAGTAAAAAATAATATCTCTATCAAATAAAGTGCTAACATCTTCTTTATTTATTCTTGCATAAACAAAAGGAGGAATAATTTTACAAATAAATGGAGTTATAACTCCAGTCGAATCTACTGTTAACACCAATAAACCTTCTCCTTCAAGGAGTTGTAGCAATGGATGTCTAGTCAGGATGTTAAAAATTAATATCCCTAGTATTATTCCAAAAAATGACGCTAATATCGCATACAATAAGCTCCATTTCATAATAATGAATAAGATAAAGTTTATTAGAGGTAAAAGTCCAACTACAATTAATCCAACAAGTTTTTTAATTTTGTAGATACTCATACCCATTTTTATCTAAATATGAAAAATCTTCTTTCAAATTTCTTCGATTCTATAGGTTGGGGTGGAGTATACTCATATTCGTACCTTTGTTTGCTCAAACGATCAAATGCAAATGCATCTATACCAAGTGTACTTCTTAGTAGAAATAAGTAAATATCAACGCCAAATTTGACATTATGTAGAATCATTTGTCTTTCTTTCTCAAGAGATTCCATGATAATCTGCTTATACTCCTTAAGATTCATCTGTTTAATGGTTTCTATATAATCATAGAGAAACTCAGCAAGTTTCACTAAATCTCTTACCCACGCAAAATATTTTCCTAAGAGATATCTATCATATTCCGAAAGTTTTGCAAGTTTTAACTCTGCACCAGTCAATAAATAAAGAAGTTCTCTAAGATCTTGACTTGTTAAATCATCTTTCTTGACTAATTCCTGAAGCTTTTTAATTTCTTCTTTTGCAAGTAGTTTGTCTGAAAATGATCTTTCATATGAGGATCTAAATACGTAATTCGAAAGTGTTTTTTCAAATTGTTTAGATTCCATATTTTTCTTTTAAGTATTTTATGAGGCCTTCTGCCCTATAGAGAGAGTATGTAAAATAGAGTAGTGAACACGCCAATATGATGTAACTTATTATTTCAGAAATCATAGATGCACTTACGAGTAAGATACAAACTACTATAGCTACGATACTCACTATCTTTAATGAATTTGCTTGTCTTACTACTTCAACTGCACAGACTCTTTTACTAATCGTATCGTTGTTATAATTTTCGTTTCTTCTCATTTTCTTTTTTCTTTTCATATACCTTCAGCAAAAGTCTTAAAACATCGTTTATGCTCTTCAATTCTTCATCTATTTTTATTTGATGAAGAGCTTTCCACACCGATTTGTCTATTGTAATAGTTCGTCTCTCCTTCATATTCATATATTATTTTAC
>Ga0190310_1000681_pt1 | contig 11154 bp, 5 predicted proteins | sample 48700778_MG_FD_165059 | JGI IMG/M metagenome (GOLD analysis project Ga0190310, IMG submission 165059) | Hydrothermal vent sediment bacterial communities from Southern Trench, Guaymas Basin, Mexico - 4870-07-7-8_MG | ecosystem: Environmental > Aquatic > Marine > Hydrothermal vents > Sediment ... | reverse complement strand
GTACACACCCACTAAAGCATACTTGCTAGGAGGAACCTTAGGCTTCTCGACAAGCCCTATAAGCTTACCCTCCTCATCAAACCTAGCGACCCCAAATCTAGTGGGATCCTCAACTTCCTTGAATAGGATAAAGGCATCGTAATCGCCTTCGAGGAACCTTTGAAGGTACTGCTTTATACCGTACTGTAGCAGATTATCTCCAAGGTAGACTACAAAAGCATCACTCCCCACAAACTCTCTACACAGACCCACAGCATGGGCTATGCCAAGAGGCTTACCCTGGTGAATATAGGTTATCCTGACCCCAAACCTAGACCCATCACCATAGTGCTCCTGAACCAGCTCTGGGTATACCTCGCCCAAGACTATGGCTATATCCCTTATACCAGCATCCCTGAGATCCTCTAGCACATACTGACTGACAGGCTTGTTGGCTACGGGAATTAACTGCTTAGGACCACTAAAAGTCAAAGGCCTGAGCCTAGTACCAGCACCACCATGTAGTATAACCCCCTTCAAAGCTCCACCCTAAGAGTTAGCTCTTAGAAAATATTAAACTTATTTAGCTAGAAGGCGTTATTAGCGCTATAGTTTTAACTTTGTCAGCAGGAAGGCTCTTTGCTGGAGCTAGAAGATGAAAGCCAATATGTGTATTAAAGATAAAAATTTAGAGTGGATGTAAAGAGAGGAAGAAAGTAGTAAATCCTAAGAAATTAAATAAGAGCTAGTATTCTTGCCTATGGCTTTAGATAATATGCGACCTCCTGAGTTCGATATTGCGTTCTCAGTACACTAGGGATAGGCAAGGGGTGAGAGTACTGGAACCTGGAGTTTATACGAGTTAAAAACTTTTGAATAATATCAGGTCTAGCTTTCCCCCTTGTAACTACTACATACCTAGCTAAATTAGCAAGAATTCTTACGGAAAGTCTCCCCAGCGAACTCCCCTCTTCGAGATAAACTTATACATCATTTCATGTAGAGTACGAAATGATTCATCTAGAACTCCTAACTGCATAAGCTCTCTATCAAGCTCATTCGCTTCAACTTTTGAAAAAAAGCTTTCCTAATTAGGAAAGCTCTAATGACAAGTTGTTGTACAGTATTCAAATTTCACTATATATTTCCTTAGAATTTTATTAACGTTAGAAAGAAGATCTCATAGGCAGGCAAATTTAGTCTTCGAGCAGTTATGTATCCTAATACTATAGTCTTAAACCATGACTTAGGGAGCTGCAGGTTCCTATGATAAAGTACTAAATTCTCAGCGAACATAGCCCCGTATTTGATGCAATCACATAAGTTTTCAGTAGAGTAGAGACCTAGAAAGGGCTTTAGTTTCTGTTATCTCAACTCCTTATTGGAAATACTAATATGATGATTAAGTTAATTCCTGTTATCACTCCAACTATTAATAGTACTGTTAATAATGATTTCTCGACATCGCTCAGGTAATACAAAGAAGTTATAAAGCATACGATAAAGCCAATTATAGGATCTGGCCTTCTCCGGCCTATAACTCTAAGCAGGTAACAATACTTCCAATAGCATTCTCAAGAGAGATGTAAGCGTTTTCCTTATTTAATCAGAGAGATTTTCAAAGTTAGTTCCGAAGTATTCGACTAACTTAATACTCATAACCATAGACATAAACTCTAGGTATAGACAACCATATAACCTGTAACTATTATAAAGGAGGCCGATCTGCTACTTGTAAAGGGAGTAGGGAAGCCTTGTTACTAATGTATGTAAAAGGAAAACATAACACATGGACATCTCTTTGGCTTTCCCCACTATAGCGGAGAATTTTTCTATTGGAGACTAGGTTTCATATTTCTAGTCTCCTCCGATCCTCACTCACTTTTCAGTGCTGTACACGTAATACTTATTAGTAAAATCGCTGAGATTTGGATATAGACAACTAGAGTACTTTTTTTTATCTCTGTCATTAACTAACGCTAGTTGATAAGGGAAAATGAGAAGTATTCTAGTGTTCTTAGTCTAGATTTTAACGTTTTTACTATTACTATCATGTTAAAGATATTATTTGCATAGTATTAGAAAAGTAAGCTGAGACCAAGATAACTGAAGTGAGAGCAGAAATATGAAACCTGTTCTCAACCGGAGAACTACTTTAGATAGGGAAAAATTATCATGAAAAAACCGCTATGGAGGAGAGAGTCAAAAGAGATGTCCATATTTGGAATTTATTACACATGCATGTATACCTTGTAAATCGTTAAGGTATATACCTTAGTGTCACGAAAATACAAAATTGTGGTACTATGCTATTACATACCGATTATTAATTTCATGAAATTAACGCTCATTTACGATGGCTACGGCTAATTGCTCTTCGATAACTCTCTTAATATTGTACTTCGATAATAGATCCTCTAGTATCAATTCTAATATGCTTTCATCTCCAATTGGTATAGGGCTTTCACTAGTTACAGCTTTAATCAAGTACTCCTTTACTGCATTTAACTTGACAGGTACGTAAATCCATTCTATGTTTTTCCTATTCCAATCTAGCTGAGCATCTTTTAGGCTTTATGCCACCTAGCCTTTTCAACTCCCTTCTAGTGCTCTTAATGTCTTCTCACTCTTGTACGCTTATGAAACCTTAACAGCTTCAATAAACCTATAGCTTGGAACGTATTCCTTGTACATTTCCCGCAAAATTTTGTATCCTAATACCCTGATTAATGATTTTTCAGAAGATCATTGATTGGATTAAGGTAAGTTACTACATCAACAACTTTAACTGCTATATGGTCTGGATAGAGCTTTTAATAATGTTAAATATTTCGATTGTCTCCTGCTTAATATTCTTCACTTCTTCATCAAGAATACTCATTCCCATACCTTTCTACTAGATGACTATATACTTTATTGTACATCTTCATTCTACTTTTCCACTTAACCCTATTTCATAACTCATGTAATGCTTCACCAACTTGATAATAAGTCTCGTACTTAGTCCCCACAGTAGTACTTCGGAAAGCCATGAATTCTAATGATTATTTCAGTAACTACCTTCTCTCTCAAGGTGCTCTTCCACTTTACCCTCATCTAATTCAATAATCTCCTTACCATTTACGTCATTCTCATTTGTAAGGTTTATGTGATTATCTGAACTCCTATTATTAGACCCTAGCTATTCACCCCCTAATTAATTACCGAAAGTGACTGAAAGATCGGCTCCAAGCTTTTGAGTTTTCTGGACCAGGTGAGATTATGGTGCCCTGCATAGTATCTGACTGAAAAAAATCCTATTCAAATACGAGGTCACAATATAATTCTCCCTAGAGATGAGTGAAAGCATCATTCCAAGATCTTACACCTAAGTATCAAGTATTCGCTTATATAATATACAATCGATATCTATTAAAGATCATAATATTTAAGGCTCACCAGAAAAGAGCTACGAGTATACCATATGAAGGAAATAGAGTAAATAATATTAGAGTAGGATAATATGGGAAAAAAGAGTTTTTATTATTCTATTGTCTAGGGATCTACATGTGGTGGTTTCTGCCCCTCATCGGCCGGTCCAGTTTCACTTATGGTTCCCAGCTCCTCTACTATCGTTATTGTAGGCTCGCACTCAAAATCTGTGTAGTCTATCTCTAGTATTATTGCGGTTACACCCGGCTTAAGGTCTTGAAGTTTGTGAATACCACCTTCATGGATCCACCTACATGCCCAGTAGGTATCCTCTGCGAGCAGACCCCATATTATTAATCCCTTCGTACCATCGCAATACTTTGTACCATTAATATCGCAGTAGGTAGCTATTACAGCATAGCCCTTATCGGCTGCTCTAGCATAAACATTCTTACTCCAGCATGTTAGTGCCAGTATTTTGTTCCTGTACTCATCTACCTCTGTCCTATCCATATTCATTCCAAAGTAGTCCGATATCCCCCATACGAAGAAAGCATCAGTGAACTCGTTGAAGTATTCCGTAACCAGGTTAGCTCCAGGACCTCCTACGGTGATTATGGTCGATCCAGCAATTTTTATTCCACAGGTATAGTTCTTTAAGGCGGGTCTCATAAGGGCGTCTATGTAGTCTGTCCATGCTGTTCCAGGAGGACTAAAGATGTACATGACGTAGGGTATTCTCTGTCCAGCTCTATCCATTCTATCCAAGCCCGTTGTGTTCAGCTCAAAACCCTTGTTCTTTATAGCAGCAGCCACCAAGGATGCTCCTGCAACATCTGGTGTTCTAGCACCTGGATCAGTTGCACTTATATCCACTCCGACTACAGTCCAGTTGTAGAGACCGCGGGGTACGTGGGCGGGATTGGTAGCATTACATAGGCTCCATGGGTTAAATATCTGCTTTAGTTGATAATCTATCGCCTCAGTCTCTATAGCATCGGTCGTGTTTCCCATGTCTATATCCTGCGCGTCCTTCCAGTCTACTACTCCGTATACAGTTACCCCTCTGAACTGTAGATTATCACCTTTAGTATTATCCAGTGTGAAATCCCACTCTCCTATGTAGAAGGGTACCTCTCCTCCAGGTCCCTCTGTATTCAAGTCTGTTGAGTGCGGGTCACCCGCACTCAGAGATCTCCACCACATTCCAAATCCGTCTATCTCCCAGTCTGAACAGCTTGGCCAGAAGGCCGCATAGAATACTTTAGCAGCGTCTGGGTTTATTACCTGAGCTACATCAAATGTAGCCGTTGGAGGGTCTTGTGGCTTATCGAAGGTAGCACAATCGACATCATCAGTCTTACTGTATTGCCATCCACTATGATATACAGTTGTACAACCACCTTCACCCTGTATAAAGAAGTGTGCATACATTACGTATCCGTCTTCAGGATTCCCTAGGTCTACTTGTCCTCTATTACTGAACTGTATCTTAAGTTCAGTTCCTGTCTTCCACGGCAGTAAGCTTTTTACATCCTTAATCAATATTACTTGCTTCTTTACCTTGTTGAATATCAGGGTTATGTATATCCTCACTAGGGGTACATCATCCCCGGGATCTAGGTTATCCATGTGGTCAAATATTGTGGTGTTCAAGAGGGCTATAAACCTCCTGGGTCCGTTGTATATTATTGTTATGGGCTCCGTTACTGCCGTTCCATTAGTCTTTCTACCACCATTATAGGCCTTAGTTGTATCTATGGTTCTATCTGGAAGTATCTTGTAGCCTTTATCTAGGAAGTTCTCTAAACCATCATTGTTCGTATCCTCCATTACATGGAGCCATAGCTCATCTGGAGATCCATACTCTACTAGATCTGAAAAGAGGGCTCCAGCCCATATGGTTCTGAAGGTGTTCAGCTGGTAGTGGAAGTAGGTAATATTTATGTACCATCCATTTATCCAATAGTGCTTGGGTACATCGGGTATTGTCCCTGGTCCCGGTGGAGTGGCGAAGGGATCAACATCATCGTACTCGAGTCCTACATTAGTTGTACTGTCTATCATCTCTCCAAATTTCGAGAAACCTATTTTGAGGGACTTTAGTTTATACCCATATCTCGTATAATAGTCAGTATGTAGTACTCCCTCCACAGTCATATAGTCAGTTGATGTAGCACTCAGTATCTTTGGTTGTACTGCAGTATATGTCAGCATTGTAGTTACAAGTATTACCAATAGAGCTCCCAATCCTATAGTTTTCTTCCTTTGCATCTTTTTCACCGTCGGAGTACTTACTATCTTTGTATATTTATAGTTAACTGCATTCTAAAATTTAGAATACTAAGGTAGAAAAAATTATCTTAATAGTAAACCTTATTAATTGCTATATGAACAATAATGGCACAGACTTTAATTAGTACATGGCTTAAGAGATAATTTAACAATTATCTAACTTAACGTAGGTGAACAAGTTTGATCGGAGTAATATAGTTTATTGAGGATAATAGATAGTCGTGATTACAAATAGCACTTTCCATTCCTACCTAGGTGTTTCTTTAAATATTTACCCGTTAGCTAGAGTGGCGCTTTTGCACGATTTATGCCTCCTATGGAATGAGGATAGAAGTCTTACTTATTAGTTCTCACTTTGTAGTATCACATCTAATACGTAAAACTGATTCAAGGGATCTCAAGTCATCTTCGTTACCTACAATGTCTTTCAAATAGGATAAGGGAAGTAACTGATACTAATCTAACATATATAAAGCTCTATACTATGAAATCCTTCTCATAGGGGTCATAGCGATCTGTAGATGTAGAAAGTGACCTAAGATAGGAATACTCTAAACCAAGATTATTCATTACATGGAAATTGCCAGTGGATTTACACTAATATTAATAATTAGAACGACAGACACGAACTACTAGGAAAATATCTACTAATACTTAAGACGCATACAGAGTTTAGCTCACAAGATCAATGCTAAAATGACTTCATCAAATTAGATAGACCTATAAGAGGGGAGACTTCTCACCAGATTTAAGGTTTACATATCTAAGTGGACATCGAAACCAGATGATTGTGGTATTAACCAGCATAAGTAGTTAGTTAGGGGTATAGAGAACTCGTGATAAATAGCGCGAGTATGTAATTATACTATGCCCTCATGAGATCTCGAAACTCAGAGTACAAGCGTGAAAGTCTGCATAGCTCTTTTTAGTCATCATAAAATAAGTGATTCTTAGAAGAAGAGTGAAGAGATAACGTTCCTCTTTAGCTTAAACTCTAGTAGTTTTCCCATACTTATACACTCTTTTAGTGCTAAATGATGATTACCTTAGAATTTTCTTGTAGAGGGATATTACCTTACTGATACGTATATCGATATTAAATTTATTTTCAACAATCTTCCTTCCACGTATGCCCATGAGCCTCGCTTCTTCTTGATTATTTAATAACCATAGTATTTTTTCAGCCAGTATTTCAGGATCTTTAGGAGGAATGAGGAAACCATTATAGCCATCAATTATCTGATCAGGAATACCTCCTACATTAGTCCCTATTACAGGTTTTCCGCAGGCCATAGCTTCCGACACGGTTAACCCAAAGCCCTCCTGAAGTGAGGGAACTACTACTACATCGCTCATGGCGTAATAATAAGGAACCTCCTTTTTAGGAATCCATCCGGTAAATATTATTCTGTTCCTTATGTTAAGTTTATTCGCTAATTGTTCATGAAAACCTCTTAATGGGCCATCACCTCCTATCACAAAGATTACGTCTCTCCTCTTCCTAATTACTAAAGGTACAGCTCTTATCAAGAATTCTAAACCATAGTTAGGCCTATGAGCTCTTAAAGCGAACACGACCTTGTAATTATCTATTCCCAGTTTACTCTTAATATGAGATCCATCTGTACCTGGATTAAATTTCTTTATATCAACACCATTAGGAATTAGATATACTTTACTACTCGTATTTACGATCTTACGAGCCTCATTAAATGTAGCCATGCTCGCTGTTATTATCGCATCAGCATTATTCAGAACTCTCCTTATAAGATAATCAATAGCTGGATTAAGTCTCACTCCATATTTAATAGAAGGCTCTGTCAATATATCGTATCCATGTAGTGTTACAACTAAGGATCTTCCAGTAACTTTCTTGGCTAGTAAGCCAACCAATCCTTCAGGATACGCAAAGTGAGCATGAATTAGATCTATACTCTCTCTATTGACAATATCTATTGCATTTGAAGCATAGAGGTTCTCCCAGTAGATTTTCGCCGGGTTCCTCAGCAGAGAGATGGGTGGGTAAACACGGAATTCATGCAGAAACAGTTCTATAGCCCGCATATCAACCATTCTCCTTAAGCCGTGGTAGTGCATTCCGTAGGAGATAGAATCGCTCTCGAACCTAGACCTTATTATGTGCACTTTAACCCCCCTCTTCGAAAGCCTGTAGGCCTCATCAAATACGAAAGAATAGGTTATAGTATCTGGAGTCTTACCTACGAGTGAGGAGATTATGGCAACGGATATCCTGCTCACTTACTTGAACCCTAGAGCCAATAACAGGTCTCTAAGGCAGACCTTAAGGGGGCTTTTCTCAGCAATATACCAATTATCTTAGCTAGAGCTTGATACCCTAACGCTATCTCCTTGCTACTGTACTACTATCAGGAACAATCTATTTTCAAAAGAAGATACATCGCGTACCTAAGGTGGCGAATATAGAGCCTTTCAACATATACCTCAGCGTTTTCAAGAAAACCCTATATCCATACATTCATTGCCACTTATCAGCAGGAAGCCCTCATTCCTAGGTCGTTGCTTGGATCGAGGGATTCTGTCTCTCCACCGCTAGTCTTAAAGCTAATTACCATGAGGATATTATAGTGGGGGTAAAAGAAAAATGCACTATCGTATACACGTGACCGTAAAAGAAGTCAAAGGATATTGTACTGCTGGTTATAGGCCAGGTAATAGCTTCGAAATCGAATGGTTCTATATAAAGCCCAATCAAGACGTGAAAATATGTTTACATGCTCTAAATTCTATGCTAACACTACTAATGCCCTTCATAAAAGGTGTATCAGCGAAAGCTCTGGGCATAGGAGAGGAAGACGATATAGGTTACATCCAATGTCCGGACCCGGGAGAACCCTACACAAAAGGAGGAACAGTAATATTCGAACTGAGAAGGGAGCTCATAAAGCGAACCTAAAGACCAAACTTTGATCTTATAATATCCGCGATCTTCTCACCAGCCCTACCATCACCGAAGACGCTTAAATCTGAACTACTTTTAGGCCTGAAATTTCTAATAGCATTAATTATCTTAATTTTATCAGTACCAACCAGTATATTCCAGCCCTGCTTGACGGTCTCGACCCATTCAGTAACCTCACGAAGAGTAATACAAGGCTTACCCATGAAGAAGGCTTCCTTCTGCACACCACCGGAATCAGTAATTACCTTCTCAGCCCTAGCCATAAGCCTAAGAAACTTAATATAACCTAAAGGTTTAAAAATCTTCACATTCCTAGCCTTAAAAAACCAAGTAAAACCAAACTCCTTAATACGCCGTCTCGTCCTAGGATGCATAGGAAAAATAACCCTCTCACCACACTCGATTAAAGCCTCTAAGATAGCCTTAAGCCTATGAGGATTATCCACATTCTCGGCCCTATGAACAGTAGCTAAGATGAAATCCTCCTCCTTACTGAAAAGCCTATCCTTATACCTAAGGAACAGATCAAACATTACATCTCCTGTAAAATAGACCCCCTCTTTAATACCCTCAGCATGAAGGTTCTTCACAGCAGTCCTAGTAGGAGCAAAAAGTAACTCAGACATGTGATCCACGAGAACCCTATTTACCTCCTCAGCCATATAACGCAGACCGCAACGGAGCCCAGCTTCAACATGGGCTACAGGGATTCCAAGTTTAACAGTAGCCAAGGCACCAGCCAAAGTGCTGTTAGTATCACCATACACAGTCACTAGAGAAGGTTCCTCCCTAACCAGAATCTTCTCGCAACGCCTAAGTATTTCACCAACCTGATAACCATGCGATCCAGAGCCTACATTTAAATTGTAGTCAGGCTTCGGAATATTCAACTCCTCAAAGAAGACTCTACTAAGTTCATAATCATAATGTTGACCGGTATGAATAATTAGTTGGTTGAATTCGTCAAGTTTAGAATAAACAACAGCAAGCTTAACAAAGTTAGGTCTAGCACCAACTACATGTGCTATTGTAAAATTCCTCATAATATTCTTCATATTAGACAAATTTGAGATAAATTTGAAGCAGAGTGCTAAATCCATTGTTTAATAACAGATTTCACCACCTTATCATAGAACAAACTAACTGTGACTTCTAACTTACTTACAAGGAGCTATAAATCAGCATTGCTGATAAGCAAGTAAATCTTTAAACAGGTTTTATAACCGTAACAACAGTATACAAAACCTGCCCATTACCGTTACTAGGGCGTCATCAATAACATTCTCTTCTTAACATAAAGCATAGTAATGCCGTAATAAATCCACCCGAGGAGGAGTTATATCTAATATAATGATCTACAGGATAACCGATATAGCAATGAATATAATTACTCAGTAAATTATTTGCGGTATTTTGTTAAATATCTGTATATTCAATAAATCAAAATTATAGAAAGTCTCGGACAAACTTTTAAACAAAGACGCAATAAATGCATTTACTCCTGTCTACTTGTGGTACATAGATACCTTTCTTAATATCTCCCTGCATCTTTATGCATTCAACAGGACACACAGAAACACAAGTGCCACATCCGGTACATAGATCTAATTTAACCACCTCGCTAATGTTATTGTTTTTGGTATACACGTCTCTCATGACCCTTTAAGATTAAAATTAGCATCTTCTCATAAAGACTTGCATCCATGTATTGTAAAGGTTATCAATATGAATTCCTTTATTTGCATTATTAATTGAAGCATGAGCAATTCTGAATATGTAGACATGATCTATTTTTAAGTATAGTTCGAGTATTGTTGAACGAAGCAGTCTGTTAACAATTTCTTCCCCTTGTCTCCATTTCGAAACCACTATATAAATCACACTTGCATTATTTATAATATAAAGCATATCAATTTCACCTAGAAATTTATCAGGATTATATATAGCCTCCCTATAAAGTCTATTAGACCATCGTTTTGGAGACCAATTTGGAAAATCATAATATTCCATGGGATTTCGAATCCCCACAATACTCACACCTATACGGCCAAAATCAAAGTAGCATAAAACTAAATATGGTCGCTCAGATTCTTGGTGCAATTTTTTTACTGCTTTTAGTTCAGCTAATGTTATATTATGTTTTAAGGATACTAAATCAGCCTCATGAGGATATCCATAAAATATATTAATAATCAATAAAAATACTAAGAAAATACATGAAATATATTTTAATATATTTTGATAAATTATTCGAAAAATAAGATTTTTATGTATTAAAGTAACTTTAATGAAAAATTTCCTTTTACTAAACGTTATAATTCTACTATAATATTCTAAGGTTATAGGCATTAATAAAACAATAATTAAATGTAAAAAAGGGATAAAGCGCCCAGGTGAAATTAAAAGGTATCTAAAATAGTTTAAAAAAATATACTGAAAATATATGAATATGTAAGATATTGATAAATAATATAAATGAAAAATAAGTTTTGGATATTTTTTAAAATCTTTTTTAATAGCAATATTTA
>Ga0190310_1000680_pt1 | contig 11165 bp, 13 predicted proteins | sample 48700778_MG_FD_165059 | JGI IMG/M metagenome (GOLD analysis project Ga0190310, IMG submission 165059) | Hydrothermal vent sediment bacterial communities from Southern Trench, Guaymas Basin, Mexico - 4870-07-7-8_MG | ecosystem: Environmental > Aquatic > Marine > Hydrothermal vents > Sediment ... | reverse complement strand
CAAGCCACAAAAACTAAGATGAAAGAAAATGACCGAATCACTAAAATCAGAACTCAAAGACACAGAGACGATAGTCAGATATATAATGGCTCATTTTCCAGAGACAAGATCAAACGATAAACTATTAATGCTATACTATTGGGAGCTTGCAGACAAAATCAGAATCCCCAGAACATTCTGGAGAGACTTCATGAAAAAGGCAACACCGCCAGAAACAATTACACGTGTAAGAAGAAAAATACAAGCCGAAGGAGACTACCTACCAAGAGAAGAAGTCTACCAAAAAAGACAAGCAAGAAGCAGAAAATTCAGACAGATACTAAAAGCTGGACAATCAACTCTCAGTTCTTTTAAGTAAAACTGCAATCCCCTCATTAACCGTCTTTATCTCCCTTAAAACCTCATTCATTCCCATAGATAATTTGCTCATCTGCCTACTCATCTCATTCAAGCTCTTAATGGTATTGTGATTCTGCTCTGCCAGCAAAGCCACCAAAACAATATTCAACTCATCCCTCTTGAGCTTCCTCTTAGAAACAATATCCAAAAGCTTACTGGAAACTGACGGAGCAAAAGCATTAATCAAACTAACCAACGTATCATTCATATCCCCCTCACCTATAACAACCCTTAATAAAACCCTATATTTTTAAGTTTTCCTTGCAATCTCCTAAAACCATAAGGTTTATAAATACCCTAATACATATGTATTAATGGGGATGACGATGAAGCTACTACAAGTATTCAAAGACTTCCAAATCGAAGTTAAGGGCATGTCAAACAGATACGAAGCAATATTCAGAGTCATACCAAAAGAGAACCCAAAACGCCTAACTCTAGACGACCTCAAGAAATATATCCAAAATCTACAAAAAAGATACCCAGACCGAAACTTCTACCTAAGACATACACATGTAAAAGGAAAAGAATTCTACGTTATAACTCGCAAAAGCTACTACATCGGAAAAGACGGAAAAAAACACAGAGTCCACGATAGAGTTCCAATCTACGTAGACCTGAAAACCCAGACTTTCTATGTTCCAGCAAGCTACGTTAAAAAAAGACGAAAACTAGTAAACTACATCTGCATGAGAACACTAGGAAGTCTGGGAATAAGCCAATCAAAATACGTAAGGATGGCGAACTAGAAAGATGAGCTCATACAGACGAGGATACGTCATAGAACTGAAAGCAAAATCCCAACTCAAAAAACTCGGAGCTAAAATAGTAGTGCGATCAAGCAGAAGCAGAACCCCAATCGACCTAATCGCCATATTCCCAGACCAAAAAGAAATATGGCTAATACAATGCAAAGCAAAACGAGAAGCACCAAAAGACCTAGACAAACTCAGAAAAGAATTCCATGACCTAATGGAGCTAGGCGGAAAATACACGGTGCATCCAGTAATCTACATGAAAAAAGAAGGAAGATACCGATTTTTACCAATCAATACCAATCATCAATAAATCAAAACACTAAAAAGGTAAGCCAGCTCTTCTGCCAAAACGACTAAGCATTCTCTTCATAGTGCTTTCTAACTTAAAAGCTCTCATGAATTCCTCAACCATCATTCTGCTCTTCTTTCGCACCTCTTCCTCAGTAAGCTCTGGATGCGTTCCACTAATAACATCTAAGAAAATCTCATACAAGGAATCTCTAATCTCATCTTCATTAGCACGACCACTAGTATAGATACTGAACAAGTAATTGATAGTTGAAGCTATATCCATCCTCACAGTCGGATCATTTATTCCACTCAACAAATTCAATATCTTAGCTTGAAGACTCATCTACTCTCTCCCCAATTCTCTCCTTATCCTATTCCTCAAATTCCTCAATAACTTTTATCACAGCACGCATTAAAATATCTTCCTTAGTTATGCCAGTCTTCTTTTCCACCTTCTCCAGTCTATCCCATATTCTAGCTGGAATTATAATCTCAAGCTTTCGAGCTCCCAATTTTCGCCACTACTCCCCCTAACGTCTTTTTCGTCTCTCTAATTATTTTAGCTTTCCTAATCGAAATTCTCTTATCTCTTATCAATCTGCTCAATGCACCCTGATTCTGTGCAAAGAATAAGATAGTCTCATCTGGTATGCTTATCTCAATCTCAAGCCTCATCCCCTTCTCCAAAGGAATCAGCCTAGTAGTAGTAATCACATCCAAATCCTTCGCTCTCAAATACCTAATCTGAGCCTGAAAATACCTCTCAGTAGTCCTCAAAGTCTCATCCATAACCCACACAAGCTGTTTCAAAGCCCAAATAATATCCTCTTTCTGAATAGGAATCTTCTCTTTCTCCTTCTCCGTCTTAACCTCAGAGGAAACCGACCGCATTGACCATTCACTAACTTACTTTTATAAATGTATAATCATATTAACTTTTAGGTGATAAAGAAAAATGCCCCTCTATAAGACAGGTTTAGACATGTGGAAGAAATACCAAGCGAAGTTCAATCCATCAGTAGTTTCAACAAGGTTCACGGATGTCCAGCAGATAGCTCTTGACAGAGCTCAGGAAGGACTCAACATGGTCGCCACCGCCAGAGACCTAATAAGACCAATACTTGACGAGTATGGTATTGGTGGCGGTCTGAGAGCCACGTATCTCGCATTCGGAACGGCTCTTCTGAGACATGTCATTCGCCAGAAGGGAGATGTCGCCAAGAACGTGGCGACTGGACTCAAGAGCTACTTCGTTACCGCCTACGGACTTGATCCCAGCATCTGCGATGAGATAATTCAGGTGATCTCTGGCTGGGTGATCGCCTACTAAAACTTAGGCGATCATCCACAGAAAAACTAGGCTCATCCCCCCTATTTTTTTATGGTAAACTCTAAATATTCTGATTAGCTTATTCTATCACAAATGGTAACATATGGCATAGTAACCTCATATGCAACATCCTTAACTGTAGTAGGAAAAGACATAGCATACGCCATAGAAAAGCTCGGGCATCATGCAGTTTTTCACAACTATCAAATACAATGGTATGATGCCAAAAAAGAATTCGATAGGGGAATAATTTTCATCCCCTTTGATCCGCTCTATGCTCCATCATGGCTCTTACTTCAGAGAGACTACAATCTACATGGAATCCCATCAGTTACATATGTAACAGTAGAGGGAGAACCCAAAAAATGGCTGGTTAGAGACTGGATGCGAAGAGACGGCATCTTCATAGCAAACAGCAAATTTACAGCCAGAATGCTAAAGAGAATAGATATTGATGTAATCGACATAATCTATCATGGAGTAAACTTTGATGCAATCAAACAAGCCAAGCCTCAAAAACAACAACTGAAAGAAAAACTGGGAGCAAAGATCATATTCGGCACAGTTGCATCAAATCTACCCAGAAAAGGTCTCCCATACTTAGCCCAAGCAATAAAAACAGCATCTGAAAAACTTAAAGATGCAAAATTCTACATCCTAACCACACCAAGAGGAAAAATTCACTTCATGGGCTTAGAGAATGTCTTTGTTTCTACAAGATTTGGAAAACTGGCACGAGAAGAAGTCTTATCCCTTATCGGATCGTTTGATTACTACATATGTAGCTCCCTAAGTGAAGGATTCGGATTACCAGTTCTGGAAGCACAAGCCTACGGAATACCAGTAATATACCCATACTACGATCCACTAAACGAAATAACACATCCAACAGCAAACTTCCCAATAAAAATAATCGGAGAAGAATATCAGGCACAGGATCAAGGCATACTATTCCTTATACACGACTATGATCCTAAAGACATGGCAGAACAGATCGAAAAAGCCTATGAAATATACACATGCAAACCAGAAGAATATCAGAAACTAAGCCAGCAAGTCAGAGAATATGCAGAACAATTCGACATCACCAAAACCTACTCTAAGTTTATAAAGGAATGAGGGAACGCTAATGCCTAAATCAATGATAAATAAAAACTCAAGCTCAATAAAGGCAAAATACCATCAGAAAACAGCCTCAGATAGTGCCATCTACAATACTTACATGAGACTCTTAGATGTTGAACCATTATATGCAGAATACGTATGGATGCAAATAAGCGTTTTTGACCTATCCGAGCTAGGCTTAGGACTTCTATACAACATTCTACCAGTAGATTTTGAACCCTACAGCATAGACTACACTTTTGAAACGCCAACAGTAGATGAAACATTACAAGGAATCTGGGCTAAATTCAAACCAGTAGACTTCTCAAAACTATACACGTGGATGACAGACTTCCGAGAATACATCATCGAAAACTTCAAGGAAGAATATCAAGCAGACCTATTAGCCATGACTGGCGAAAAAGCCATCTACGGAGTAACCCCCTATGCAAGAGGAATCTACGATCCAGTATTAGCAAGAGAATTTGTGCGTGCAACATTCCATAAACTCAGACTCTTAAGAACGCCAGATGAATCATGGAAGTCTATGCTTCAGCAAATAGCTGACTATCTAGAGATGATCGGAGTAACAGACGACAATGTATTCAACAGAATAATGATGCTGTTTTCCGCTCAGACACAAAGCTTCGTGCTAGGTTTGAGCATACTGGGAAGAAGCAGACTATCAGAAACTGAAGGAGACTACGCAAAAATCCCCTTCCTAGACGCACAAGGATACATCCACGACTTGAAATTCAGAACTCTGGATCATCTCCAATTCGGATTCATACTGGGAGTTACGCCACTAGGCTACGGTCTGCTTCTCCCCAAAAACAGCATCTACAAGCTAATAGATGGAAAGAAAAACCCATCATTCGTTAAAGTCCTAACCGAAAAAATATCTGGGATAATCCAAAGGCTAACCATGACTACGTGGAGCTACAGCAATTATAACCGACCAGAAGAGATGCTAGACTATCACAAAAGCGACAAAGCAAACCAATACGATCTACTTCAAACCCAAAGAAGGTTCATCGAAAACTGGGTTTACGAAAGAATACCGCCAGACGAAGCTAATCCAGTAAGGATCAGACAATACCAAAATGCAGTTCTACAATGCATATGTTGGCGTGCTAAACGACATAGATGGGGCTTTAAATCATGGAAACACATGACCGAAGAACAATTTAAAGAGTGGTGGCTCAATTACTGGGAAACTCAAGGTTTAAGTAGAGAAACGCTTAATAACTTATATGGGGGGATGAGCCTATGGCTAGAAAGACTAAGAGAAAGCAAACTGAATCTAGGCAAGAAAGTTCAGCAAATACGCAAACGCCTAGCCCTATCGGTATGAGTCCGACAGTTACTCCACAGGGAATGCCAGCTCCAACCCAAGCTCCACAGATAGCACCAGAAGTCAGAGACGAACTAACAAGCATAATGCAAGAGCTATTACTCAAAACACACGAGCTCAGCTTTGAGTATTCGACATGCGACTGCGAAGAAATACAGACGTGTCCGCTGGCACAGAAAGCAAAAGAACTATTCAAAGTAGTGAAACGACTTAACGAAATGATGCGAAAAATGACTCCACCACCTAAAACCAGCTATGTAAGATAAAGAGGGCTTACACATGGAGACAAACACCTTCCACATAACCCCCTTTTTTATTGAAGTAGACGGAGTTCAAGTTGAAGTCCTTGAAGTCTTAAAAAGTCAGCTCATTTCTGGAGATACGTGGTATCACGTGGTCGTTTGCATACATTATAACGGAATAAAAAGCAGAAGATACAGCCTAGACGTTAAAGACATAAAAGACCTCACAAATAAACTTAAAATTGAGATCACCAAAATAAAATTCATAGATTACGCCTATGGAATAGATGAAGTTAAGAGGTTAATAACATAATGCAACTAGAAAATGAGTATGCTTTAGAATTCGATCCCGAAGAACTAAAGCGAATGAGTAGGATATTAGCTCAAACGCTACTTGAACAAGTCCGATCAGAAGATGACGAAGCACAATTCACATTAATTACATGTGTAAGCGGATACGAGGTCATCAGAGAAGACCAAATAACAGAAGTAGTAAACCTTGATCTCATCGCATCATCAACTGCGGGCGTTCTTGATCCACTAGGACAACTGAAAGATTGGTTCACGAGCATAATCAACTCAATATCATCATGGATAGTCTCAAGCATAGAATCCTTCATTGATACATATGTAACCCCGACCATAGACATGATCAGCGGAAACGTCTCAGCAATAATCTCAGACCTAGCAAACATACCAAGCCTAGTAGTCTCAGCCATAACCCAAGAATTCCCATCTCTGATCTCAGACATAACCGATAGTGTAGTATCCAGCATCGAAACGGTAGTTCTTGATCCAATACGATCATTTGTAGACTGGGTTTCAGCCCAATTTGAAGCATTAACTCCAATTGCAGACGCTATAATGGCTGGCATAACTGACGCACTAAATTTTCTAGGTTCACTCTCAGCTACTCTCCAAAACACATTTACAAGTCTGATAGATCAAATCTCTTCTACATTATCTAGTCTGTCCAGCTCGCTTACAACAGTATTCTCCGATCTCACGACTGCTGTAACTGCAACATTTGATTCATTAATGTCCAACCTTATGAGCTCAATCACCTCAATAACGGATACCATAATGTCTTCTCTATCGACAATACCATCAACAATCTCAGAACTGATCAACTCCATAACCGCAACATTTGATTCATTAATATCTGACCTTACAGACTTGGTTTATTCCTTATCGGATACCATAAACACCTCTCTATCAGCAATACCAGACACGATCTACAGCATAATCGATTCAATACTAGCAGACCTCACGACCACTCAAGGCTTAATCAACTCAATAATTGCATCTCTCTCTGCAATACCAGAAACAGTAGAATCCGCAACAGCAGAACTTGCAGAAGTTCAAAAAGCCATCTCTGGATTTGTCGATCTACTAATTGATTTACCAGTCAAAGCACCAGAAATAGTATATTCAGTTGCATCCGCTATATGGCAACAACAAATAGCTCCCCTCTTTGAAACGATAAATGTTACAATAATCGAACCCCTAAAAGCAAGCGTTAGCGATGTAGTGATTAACGTTTCATCTGGATTCCAGCAGATCACTCAAGTTATAGCTGGATTCACAAACAGTATTCTTCACTTCCCAGAGTGGTTTCCAGCATGGTTTGAACAATACATAAGTAAACCAATAACTGACGCTCTGAACATACAAATACTAATAAATCCAATAGAATGGATCAAAACATCCCTAGAACCAGCCGTCAGAGATTTGATCAGTCCTCTATGGAGCTACATAACGGGTGCTGTAGACTGGCTTTTAGACATACTAAGTAAAGCCGTAGGCGGACTTTGGGAGAGTATGGTCAATCTAGGCAGAGCCGTAGTAACCGAAATTTCCAAAACTGTAGAGGGCATCACAAGCTTTTGTTCTGAACTTGCAGAAAACATATCTGGAGCGATTTATTCTCCCGTTATAAATCTAATCCAAACGTCATTCTCTCTGATAGAGAAGGGAATGGAAGAAATATATGGTCGAATATTGAAGGGAGAAGGCAGAGGTGAATGGCTAGAGCTTTCGGGATTATTTCTGCTATTAGTCTCATCACAATTCACCTTTAGAATGATGTCGCAACTGTTGATGTGGATAGGCGAACATACAGAATTCAAAATCTTCCCCAATGTCGCAATAAAGGTCTTCTCTGGCGGAGCTGAACAAACAATAGAAATTCCTCTGAAGTTCGGCTCAGTCCTCAAACACTTAGCTCATGAATTCAGAGAATACCCAGACACGCTAATGAGAGGATTCATTTACGGAGTTTCAATATGGTATTCGCAACCCATCGCTAGACTCTTCAACTATCTGTGGAGAAACAGAATTCCAATAGAGCTACCACCAATCGGCGACATACTGGAATACACCAGAAGAATGTTGCCATTAGGCGAGAGCTTCCAGAAGCTCTGGGAAGAAAGCAAAACCTTCATGGGACTATACGGCTATTCAGACACGGTTATCAGACAATACCTTGCTAAAGCAGATGAGCTATACTTAACTGTAAAGGATAGGTTCGGAGCAGAGCGAAAAATACCTCTATCATTAATGTATGAGCTTCCATCAGCCTCAGATGTAGCTACAATGATGGTCAGAGACATATTCCCATCAATAGAAGAATTCCAAAAACTGTATCTAGCAAGAGGAATGACATCAGACATAGGAGCATTATACTACTTCCTAAGATATAAATACCCGCCACCAGAAAGACTATGGCAATTCGTAACAAGAGGCATATCTGGAGTCCTCTGGGCAACACTTACAACCGATGAACTAGACGAGATCAAGAAAGAGGCAGAAGCTGTAGGAGCTCCAGTCCCCATATCGCCAGCGGAATTAAACTTCAAAGCAAACGAGCTATTCAATGCCTTCAAAACCTACATGAAATGGCATGACTACGCAAGATTCTCATGGATTCAAGACTTCACATCAGACAACCTAATCTACATAGACACTCTCGCCGACATTCCAACAAAGATAGATCAAAGATGGATCACAAAATGGGGACTCTATGAACTATTAAGCAGTAAGGGAGTTGAGTTAAGTTCTCCCATCTCAGAATTCCGAACAAAAATAATTGAAGACCGAGCCAAATCAAATGTTACAATGGATTTAACCCTATTCGCAAGAACGCTACAAGCTACTGGAATGCATCCAGACTGGATACCCATAACGACAGTTGCAGAAGCTATAAACGCACTAGCAGACGAAAGAACCTTGCTAAGAACGGGATTCATAAACCTATTCAAAGAAGGATTCTGGGACACCAAATCGTTAGAAATGTTACTGGCTGGAGTCATCATGGCAAGCTTCAAAGTCTCATACTTCGATACAACCAAAATGCAATGGGGAACTGGCTGGATCAATCATCCAGTAATGTTTCTGCCAGCAGAACGAAAACTACTAGAGCTAAGAGCCTTAATGGACAGAGCCTTAGACATCCTTAGAGACACAGTAAGAGACATAAGCAGAGGATACTCAGAATGGATCATAAAAGACTACGAAGAATTCAAAGAAAAACTGACAAGCATAATCAACAAAATAAATGAATTCTTCGCAGAAGACTACAAAGAAATAACTGGCGTAGAACTTCCAGATGAACTTAAACTCCAATTTGTAGAAGCATACTACAAACCCTACATAGCAAGCTTAGACATATGGAAAGACATCTACACAATCAGAAGAGTGCGATACTGGACACAGAGATGGCTAGGCTGGATCATGTATAGAGTCGCAACTGGCGTGGTCAAAAGAGAAGACATACAAGCATTCGCTACATATGTAGGAGAAAAAGCAAAACTCACACCATACGAAACTGAGTTCATACAGGGAGTTCTTGAAAGGCTAACGGGAATCACTCAGAGAGAATATATCCCGACACCATCACAGTTAGCTACACTCTCAGAATATCTAGTGATAGACAAGGAAATGATCAATAAAGTCTTTGAAGCAAGAAGAGTTCCAGAAGAATGGCAATCAATCTGGCAGAAATACATAACAGTCAGACCTATAAAACCAGACTTCAAATCACTAATAACAGTAGCTAGGCGTGCATTAAGATACGATGCAATAACAGAAGAAGAATGGGAAAACATATTGACAGAAGCATTAAAATACGGATTCACAAAGACGGAAATCGAAATTTTAGAAAGGATCGCAGAACTTGAAGAAACCATAGAAACAGCACGGGAAAACAGAAGAGAATATATCCCGACACCATACTCGCTAGCGACAATATGCGAATACATACCAAAAGCAAGAGAATTCTTCGATGAAGTAATGAAAGCAAGGCATGTGCCAAAAGAGTGGATACCAATATGGGCTGACTACGTAGACTTCAAACCACTAATAAATGAAGTTAGAAAAATGATCTCCAGAGCCGAAGACCTATACGTATACTTTATGATCACAGAGGAAGACTTCAAGAAAGTGCTAGATCAAGTAAAATTCTTGGGATATACAGAAAAAGAAATAGAATACATGCTTACAAACGCCAGATACGAAAGACACTACAGAGCATGGAGAGAACTAATCGGAGACGTAGATCGCATGACAATGCTAGCCGAATACTCTCCAGAGGCAAGATCGTTCGCTCTAGGACAACTAAACAAAATGATAGATGCTCTGCCAATAGAAGAAGAAACAAAAGCAGTTCTCAAGAAAATGTGGGAGCAATTCATCAGACTAAAACCAGTCATGGATGAAGTAAGAAGATACGTAACGGAGCTCATATCCGATTTCGTGGAAGGCATAATCACAGAAGAAGAATTCGTATCTGAATTGGAAGAATTGAGAAAATGGGGACTGGATGATTACGAGATCATGTTTTATAAAGCTATTGCGGGAATGAGAAAAGCAAGATACTTAAAGAGGAGACAACGCACAGCATATTAGAGGTGAAAATTGAAAATGTCGAGAAGAGATCGGGAAATTGAACGGCTAATAAAACTCAGAGAAATAATAGAGGGAAGCATCAAAGAAACCACAAAGCCATCCCAAGCTACAACATCTCCCAGACCGACACCTCTCCCCAGATCAACACCAACCCCTAGACCGCTACCAAGAGGAATGAGAGCATGAGCAAATGGGGATTAAGCTATAAGGGAACTGAAATCTTGACGCCAGAAGAATGGAATAAGGTGGTCGATGCCTTAGATGAATTGGATGGTAGAGCTCCAGCAGAGCTAAACGGTGGAGTGGCAACCTTCAGCGGAGACGGAACAACAACAAGCTTTCAAATACCGCATGGGCTATCGACAACTCCGACCATAGCACTTGTAGGAAAAGCCATTTCTGGACTGCCAGACATAGACTATTGGGAAGCAGACGCCACAAACATAACTGTTTACTTCAAGAGTCCACCAAGTAGCGGAACAGACAATGTTAAACTCTGGTGGCTGGCTGTAAGGCTATGATCCGATCAACCTCTATCTGGTATGTGAGACCGCTCTTTAAGCACATAAGCTTCGGTGTTATTGGAGAAAAGCATTGCGAGCTTCTAAAACAATATTTCCGAGTTGAGTCAATAGATGAGCTCGCCTTTCCATTTATACAGATCATTAGTCATCCTCTGGTTTTGATGCAACCATACTTCTATCCCTTTCAGAAATTTGAGAAGAAAATAGCACGCAACCTTGATAGAATAAGCGGTATCATCGGAGTTGATGTTGCAGACT
>Ga0190310_1000679_pt1 | contig 11167 bp, 14 predicted proteins | sample 48700778_MG_FD_165059 | JGI IMG/M metagenome (GOLD analysis project Ga0190310, IMG submission 165059) | Hydrothermal vent sediment bacterial communities from Southern Trench, Guaymas Basin, Mexico - 4870-07-7-8_MG | ecosystem: Environmental > Aquatic > Marine > Hydrothermal vents > Sediment ... | reverse complement strand
GGACCTATTGTCGAGTGGCTTCTTCCCAATCCTTTCTGGGGAGCTCTCGATTATTCAGTGGATATAACTGACATAATTCAGGATTTCGTGAACAGACCTGGTTACTCCGAGGGGAACTACATAGCCATAAGGATGGATCCAAATGATAATCCGTTAGGTGCCCAAAGGATGATTTCACGGGATAATGAATATGAAGGGGAGTGTTTCGGTCCAAGGCTTGAGGTAATTTGGCAACTTCCAGCAGAAACACACATACTGTCTGTTGATGCTGAGCCTGAAATTGGAGTTCCGGTAAAAATCGATGGCGTCGATGTCGGAATTACTCCGGTTCAGAAGACATTAACCGAAGGTTGGCACACGTTGGAGGTTCCGGAGGAAGTTGAAGTATAGGTTTAAGAAGTGGAGTGACGGTTCTACAGAGGCTAAGAGAACCATAAACTTATTATCAGACATGAGCCTCACAGCTTATTATGAGGAAGCAGGTATGGTAGAACACATTTGGGAAAAGACGATAACGATAACTGAAACGAAGCTATCGTGTGAAATCAGCATAACCGGAATTCCCGAAGTAGAACAACAGCAAACCATCAGCATCACCATAAATAATGCAAGGGATGTCGATTCATCTGGAAGTGTTAAAGTGGAAATTATAAAGGAAGGTAATATTGTCGAAACGCCGCAACCCCCTCTAGATATTACGATTCCAGCGGGAGGCAAATGGTCGAAGGATTACAGCTGGATACCTAAAGAGGCTGGAGACTACACTATCAGAGTAACGTTCACAGAGTAATAGCTGGTTCCGATGCGCTACAAATTCGTTGAGTGGAGAGATGAAGCTGGAAATGTAATTGGAACGGAGCCGACATTAGCGTTCTTTTTAGACAAAAGTAGCATACTAACTGCGGTTTATGAAAAAGTTCAGACATATGTATTAAACATCAAAACTACTGTAGGAGGGAACACAGACCCCCCTCCGGGAAGCTATGAATATTACGAAGGAACCATAGTTACTGTAACAGCCATACCTGAAGCCACCTACAGGTTTGAATATTGGGAGATTGATGGGGAGATAGTAACCGACAACCCAATTACGATTCTTATGGATAGAAACTACAGCCTCACAGCACACTTCCAGAAGCTACGGGAATATACACTAACCATTAAAACTACTGAAGGTGGAACAACGGACCCCGAACCTAGCACCTACACATATGTAGAGGGGACAACAGTTACTGTAACAGCCATACCCGATACAGGCTATAGGTTTTCGTATTGGGAGCTTACAACCATAAGCCCTCTTAGAGGCCGACAACTTGCAATTCGGACCGAGAACCCCATATCACTTACCATGAATAGCGATATGCTTCTCACAGCATACTTTTCAAAAATAGAGGTTAGAAGGTTCAGATTTGATTTATTAGTTCCAATTGTAATGGGATTGATATTAGAATTAAAAAGAGTTTTAGAGAAAAAATAGTTAGTAGTATTTAACTGCTTCCTTTTTAGCTTTTTCCAGCCACAGTTTTCCTTTATCGGTTATTCTATAGACTGTTCTTCCATTAGTGGGCCTTATTGTTTTTTCTGCCAATCCGAGCCAAACCGCTTCCTTCATCCTCCTGCTGAGGGTTACGGGGCTCCTGAACTTTGGCTCTAGCTCCCTCCAAGTTTTCGGTTTTTTGCTTATTTCATCTAAGAAGGTGTAGGCACCCCTTCTTTCGAAGTATCTTTGAGGGGACTGAAGTGTGTACTCCCAAGTTACTTGAGGCAGATCGGAAGTGGCGGAAGTGGTGTCAGTACCTTCCGATGCATATCTGTCAGTATATAATATTCCGTAAGTGGGCACCTCAGAGGGCGTTTCGGTTTTTTCCTCCCTCGCCAATATTAAATGGATCGTTTTGTCCTTGATGGTAGTGTACTGACCTACAATCCCGTCCCCTTTTAATGCATAAGTTGTGCCTACTTCCCCTTTCCACACTTGCTCTTCCTCGCAGTTCTTGGCTTTCTCCAAGAAGCTCCTGATGGTTGGAACTATTTTCTCTTCGTCTAGCTTGAATATGTCGGCTTCAGCCTCTTCGGTCAAGACATCCTCGTAGTGGCGTATGATGCTGTCGGAGAATGCTTTCCAGCTGTCTGGGTGGTCGAATAGCTCTAAGCCAACAACTCCCTTCGCATCTATTACGACTACTCCGACTTGGTTTTGGAGGGTGGCTGGGATTTTCTCAAGTTTCTTCTTTACATCTTCCCTGAACTTTTCAACGGTTTCCATAACTGTGACTAGATTATCCGAGTAGAAAGGGGTCGTAGTTGTTCTAAGCGATGTGGCAGAAGAAGCTTGCCAAAGCGTCCTAGAATAATTTGAAACTGCACTCCAAGTAGCATATTGGTCTCCGCTAGCCAAAGCCATGAATACTGGGCGAGGAGCTACTCCCTTAACTTTGAATTTTCGACCAGTAGATATTGGATGTGAAGCATGAACGCACAGAACCTTTATGGTTTCCTCTCTCTGTGGCACAACCACGATGTCGAATTTCACGGCTCTGGACTGCGTCCCTACACCCTCTAAAACCCCGCCTCCGCGGAAGAACACTGGCTTGTCTATGTCTCCTTTAACCCTCACTTCTCCTATGTGCCCCGTATCCTCAATTGTAACTCTGTCTTTAACTTCCTCAATAACATAGTAGTTTCTGCTAGATGGAGGGGCTTCCTGTATGATTGGAACTATGAATGATAGTGCCTTTGAGCTTGTCCTCCACGGTTCTCCGAATCGGTAGCCATCCCCTTTAACCAACTTTTCAATTATTTTCAAATTCATCACCTGTAGCAGAGTGTAGTGTAGTAGAATGTAGTATATAAAGCTTATGTAGGAGTTATCAAATAGTGTAGATGAGGAAAAATGAGTGAGGTAAAAGCCAAAGTAATCGAGTTTGGAGATTTGATAGGCGTTCTAATTGGGGCGGCAATGGGATATGCCGGTGGATTTATAGGATTAATCGCTGGCGGGGCTGGCGGATATTTCATAGCTAAGGAACTTTTGAAGGGAAAGAGACATAGTAGCAGTAGCAGTTCCACTCAGCCAAAGTACAGAAGAGCTTAGCTTTAAATTATCATAAATGTCAGGAAACCATAACCTTAACCTTAAAAAATATAATACTTTAAATTATGCATGATTTGAGCAGAGCACAAAAAATTGCCATACTCATCCTAACCATTCTGTTAATCACATATATTATAATAGCAAGCCTCCATACAAAAGGAGGTAGTTACGCCCGAGTAGAGGCCATAAACATAGGGGTTTATGCAGATAAGGAATGTAAACGACCAATAGGAAAGATAGAGTTCGAAGAGGTTAAGCAGGGAACTCCGTATAAGTTCAAAATATACTTGAGAAATGAGTTGGATGTTAACATCACAGTTCATTTTAAAACAAAGAATTGGAATCCGCCAGAAGCTAGGTATTATGTTTTCTGCTACTGGGATGCCGAAAATTCGACATTAAAACCGAACGAAATAAAAGCCGCAAACATAACGCTTTATGTGTATCCGTTAATAAGAAAGTTTGAGTACAGAGAGTTCAGCTTCGACATAATCATAATTGGAGAGGAAAATTGTCTTACATCCCCTCCCCTAAAGAGATAGAAGAAGTTCAAAACTTCATTAATAAATTGAAGAACAAAATCGCAAGGTTTTACCAAGAAAACGGCATTCATGTCAGAATTCAAGATGTGGGAAGCACAGCCAAAGGGACATTTGTGCGAGGGGATTTCGACGTAGACATTTATGTTTTAACGGATCAACCAGACAGGGCATACGAACTTGCCAAAATTTTGTTCCCGCAGGGAAGCAGAAAACACGGCGAACTTCTAATTTGGCATTTTGTGGAAAATCATTTCGATGTAGACTTAGTTTTCGCTCAGCCCGGACATGTGAAGGAAGATACGCTTAAACATCCAGAGTTCTTCAAGAAAGCTTTAACTCCAGAAATGAAAAGAGAGGTGGTTAAGGCGAAAGCCTTTTTCAAAACTAATGGGCTTTACGGAGCTGAAATCGGCGGAATAACAGGAGTTGCACTAGAGGAGCTAACCAGAAGATTTGGAAACTTCGAAAAGGTTTGCAGATACCTAGCTGAATGCAAAGAGAAACCTTTCCTGCAAGACCCAGTATTAAAACAGCCGCGTGACCTGCTCGCCTCCATTACACCTAAAAGATGGAGGCAGATTCAAAAAGCCTGCAGAAACTATTTAGCAACCAGAACATTTGCTTATAGACCGTTTAGCGAAGAAGATTTTAGATGTAGATACAAAAATTACATTATTTTAGAGTTCACTAGAAGAAAGGACAAAGCAATCGACTTCCATACTGCCCAATCGGTAGCAAATCACTCAGCTAGGTTGTTGAGAAACCTAGAGCCGGAGGCTTCCTTTGAATCGGATGTCTACGTCACGGACAAGAAGGTGCTAATAGCCTTAAAGGCACATCCAAGCAAGCTAAGCGAAACCAAGAAAGTCTGTGTCCACAAAAAGTTCAAAGAGGCTGTAGAAAACTTTAGAAGAGTTCATCCTCAAGCTTTTGAAGAAGACGATTATGTTTGTGCAGTAGTTCCAAGGAAGTTCGTTGATCCTTTAACGGCTTATGTTGAAGAAGTGAAAAGGCGTATGAGAGAAAGAGGATATAAGGAAATTTGGGCAAAGTTTCTTAGGGGATGATGTTGACATTAGAGGAGAAAATCGGAGCAGTAATTAATGCTTTGGACAGATTGAGAAGATATGCTGAAACTTACGCTGAAGAAGAGGCGCTAACTGAGTGCATAAATGAACTTTATGAGATAAAGCGAGAGATAGGCAAGCTGTGTTTATCAGAAAAGGAGAAAAAGGTTCTAATGAAGGCATTAGACTCTTTCCTCTATTGGCAAAAAAGGTATATTGTAGACGACAAAGTTTTCGAAAAGGAAAGGCTCTCAAAAGAGGAAAAAGAGGAAAGGGAAATAGCAAACAGGCTTAGGTGGGAAGTTATTCCAAAACTGCCAACTTGCCAAACTCGTTCTGAAGGGAAACATTGGCTCTTCGGCAAGGTTTGAAAATGTCAGTTCCGCCACCCGAAGAAGCATTATCATACAGCAAAATCATGGCTAAGCTCAAGAAGGAATGTAAACGCTATGGCATACCTGAGCCGCACATAATTTGGGTCGAGCATGTGAAAAATGGAAAGGAAAAGTTAGCTTGCTATTTCATAGGAACTCCTGTAATTTATCTGAGCTTAAGTGCTTTTAGAGAAGCCTATCGTTTGATGTGGCCATTTAGGGATTTGCTAGATGAGGACTTCGCAAGAGCGATTTTTCACGAGCTAAAACATTATATAGACAGCAAGGTTTTCGGCGTGAGCGAGGAAGAATATTTGAGAAACAAGGAGTATTATGAAAGAGAAGCCCAAAAATATGCCTCGAAGATGGTCAAGGAAATATTTAGACGGTAGTTTCAGAATGAAAATTAAAAGTTCCAACAGCATCTGCAACCCAATAAATCGAGTAACTTCCATCATCGTCAGTAACATCCGTTCCAACTTCCTCCGTTTCATTTTTATAAAGCGTTACAGTTGCACCACTAATCGGAGTACCATTAGAAGTAAGCACCCCAGAAAACACGAAAGTGTCTCCGACATACCCTTGCTCTTTATCAACGGATAATGTCAATTCATATGTTGGAGCAGCAGTCAAGTAAGTACAGTAAATGCTACATGCTTGATCAGAAGCAGAGCTTGGTGCTGGGAGATGATAAGGCCAATCATTATATGCTTGGGATTGGGAAATTCTAAAGTAGCCTGAGACAGAATCATATGCAAGCAATACATCGTTAAAAGGAGGTATGGGAGCTAAAGCTCCGCTAACCTTCCCCCAAGCAACTATACTATAAGTTTCACCACCTGTTAAAGAAGGTTTATTATCTCCAAAGTTAAAGGTGACCCAACCTTCAAAGCCAGCATTAAGCGTCTTCTCTTCTGTAGTACCGTTCTCAACCAAATTAGCGAAGGAGTCATAAAGGGCACATTTTACGGATGCTAGGCTCCCAATCACCTTAATGTAAGCGGTAATGCTTTCACCAGTTCCATCTTCTGGGCAAGTTGCTGAGGTTCCACATATTTTATCATTAATGGAAACCCAGTAGCTTCCAACATCAGTCCACCCAAAGATAGGGTCCACGGTAGGCAAAATATGATGAAAAATGGATGCCCTGATTTTTATTCTTCTCGACCTTATTCGCATTCCATAAAAATATGGTTCTTGTAAGTTTAAATCTTTATAGAATAAGAAACATTTAGATGAATGAAAACAAAATTTTTTTCTTGAGAAAATGAGTCAGAAGAAGCTAACGCACTGGCTTTTCCAAGACATAGAGAGTAAAGAAAGTATTGAAGAGAAGCTCAGGGAGATGGGCTGGAACCCTTTAGCCATAGGAAAGAACTTCAAGCCGTGTAAAACATACACTTTTTCTAGACCGCCCTCAACCGATCCAGCCTCGCTTGGACGGTTAATGAAGATTATTGAAAGAGGGGAGGTTGACCCGATAACTGGAGAGGACTACTCGAAAAAGGCTTTAGTTTATGATGAGAAAGAGTATATGTATAAGATTGTGGAGTGCTTCGAATAACTTATTTCTATGAAAGCACTACTTTTAAACGAGGAAAATGCCAACCCATTGGCTGTTCAAGGATATTGATCCGCCTGAGGGCGTAGAAGACATCATCAATTACCTGTTAAGCGAGGGTTTTACGGAGATATTAGCTCCAGTTGGAAGGAAATTCCAGAAAGGGTGTGTTTTAGTCGATATTAACGATGAGATAAAGGTGCTCTACGACAGTGAGGAAGAGAGGTTCCCCTTAGAAGATATCGAGAGATTAAAGGAGTTGATTGGACAGCTAAAAAGAATGGGAAAGCTCTCCCCGCAACTAGAGAAGATGGAGTTCGTCAAGATTGTCGGAACCAAAGAGGAGGACAAAAAAGAGTTCGGCTCAAATTACTTCAGAATAGAAAGCAAAAAGGATTTTGAGAAAGCGGTAAAAGCATTAAAATCAAAGTACCTGAAGGTAGAACATGAAGATTTAGTCGCATATTGTAGCGATGTATACATATATCCAGACAAGAGGGTTTTACTAGTTCTGTTCGACAGCAAGCAAGTGGAGCTCAGGAATATAGAAGATGCACACTCTAAGTTCCCTCGCTGGATGGATGTCAGCTTCGAGTCCAGAGCAAGGGTTCCCGGGAGCATTTCTATTGAATACGTTCCAATCTGTAAGGTCGAGGTGTGGTGCAAATACATAGGCAAGGATACTCCCCTATCAATCAGAGCGGAGCCGTTAAAGCTAAAAGAGTTTGACGAGGTGTCACCAGAGTCCCGCGATATATACAAGCGACACTATCTGGAGGAGTTCGACTACGCCACAGGGAGGGTGGAGTATTGAGTCAAGTCGAGTCTTGGGGAGGGGGCTTCTTCTACTACAACACGGATACGGATCAAATCATCGAGCTAACATACCCGATAAAGATTGCGGTCAAAGGCGCTTATGGGGACCTACTAACAAGAATATCTAAGGGGGAGGATAAAGACCTAGCACTAATAGCGAAGTTAACAGAGGCTTCAATAATAGGAGGGCCGATAAGACCGTCCGCGCAACTAGAAAGAGGGCTAATTCTAGAGATGCATGTTGGAAACATAGCATTCTGTTGGCTACGCTTCAGCCCACCGAATTATTACATGAACCAAGTCATCACTTACGGCTACTTAGGCGGACCGCAGAATTGGCTTTACGGCGACTTTTGGAGACCATTAAAACCGAAGGTTTACGATAGGCTCACGGGAGAGCTGGTCGACAGAGAGAATATAGACCGAGCCGTCTTCAGCAGATACCGCGAGGTAATAACTAGTGAGGAAGTTGAGAGGTGGCAAGCAAATTGGAGGTTGTTATTTGATAAGCTTGATGAGGCTAGCCGAAATGCTATAGAGATACAGAAGAACCCGAAACCCTACTTAGAAGTTCTTAAGCTGGTGCTCAAGCGCGATTGGGAAAGGGCGAGGAAAATGGTAGAAGAACAGAAGTTGGTGATTCCGTCTGACACGCTTAGATTCCTGTTTTACTTCTTCTAGGTGATGGAAAATGGTCTGGATATTTCACATAGTTCCAGAAGGAAGCGTTAAGTGGGTGAAGGAGCGGGGCTTTCTAACCGCCGCCACACCTGAAGGAGTCTGCTTCTCGCTTGGAAGCCAAGAAGGAGTTTACGCCGAAACTTGTCTGTTGAGAAATGAGCCCTACATAGATGCCTTCAAAGACCTCTCCATATTAGCCTTCAGATTTGAGGATTTGAAAGGGAAGTACCCGCTCTACCCGACATTCTACGATCCCTTCCAAGAGTTCACTGTCGAGAAGAGGTATCCGACCTTCAGAATCGGGTGGTATTGCCTGCTTCCGGAGATGCAAGTTTGGATACCCGAGGGGGTCAAAGTTCCCGTCAGGCTCGGGGAGTGGGTCAGCATTGAAGATATGTTTTCAAAACTGAAGGAGAGCCCGCGAATATACAGCCTAGACAGGAGAATCACCCAGACGTTCTACGAACTCCTTGAATCGCAGAAGAGGTATTGGCCACTTTCGGGGGTAGCCACCTACAGGCTTCCGTGGGTACACGAACTTACAGACAAGCAGATGAAAAGGCTTGCGAAGCTCTGCGACGAGTGGAACAAGCTTGTTTCTAGGTTGACTGGAGTTGAAGTTCCGTTCATTATTCCAGAAATTGGGCATTGGCTATTTTCAGATTTAAAGAAGGAGGAGTAGTATGTTTTCTAAACATATGAAAATTAAAGCTTATGGAAAGGTTAAAGAAGTCGATGTAATAGCCGAGGGGGTAACTGAACACGGAAATAAGCTGATTTTGGCTCAAGTTCCATTCGAGCTTGATCCCAGATTAACAGCATTTGTTATCTACCAGTGGCACCCAACATATGGAGAATATCGTCATTTTGGAAGATTTCTCGCTTCCAAAGGTAACGTCGAAGAGGTTGAAAGAGTTAAGAAGAGAGCTCTAGAAGCATTTAGAAAGACTGCAAAAAACATAAAAATATATTCCGACCCGCCTCAAAAAAAGGAGCACTTGCCCTTCTTTGAGAATGCTAAAAGGTTTTACGAGGAGGGGGTGTTAAGATGCCCGAAGTGCGGCTCGTTTAGAGTGACTGGGGAGGGTACTGAGGAAAGACCTTATTGGTGTTGGGCTTGTGGATATATGTGGACTAAAGAGCTTTTCGAGCCCGAAGTCGTCAGAAAGGCGGAAGAAAAAGAGAGGGAAATGTATGCGAAGATGCTGGCTGAAACGTTAATGTATCCCTTCCTTAAATGGGAAGCTGAAAAGCACGGGTTTACTGGTCCAGACGCTGTAAAGAAGTATTTGAAGTGGCGTGAAGAGGAGGATTGGCGGCGCAACCAGTTCTACGGTTTTTACGTTAGTGAGGGGGATCAAGATTACATAGAGAGAATAGTTGAGTCGTATATGGAGGATCCGGAATCGTATAGAGGGTTGGATGCCATAGACGCTGTCTTAATAGAGTATGGCTATGATTTTGCGGATTATAGACCTCATAAGGGGTATATTTGGAATCCGCTCAATAAGAAGTGGATGTTACCTCCATACCCGCCTAGAACTGGAGATGAAGTTTTAGCCCTACCGAAGTATAAAAGGACATTCCCCACACATAATTACATGTTCGATAGAGCCATAGTGAAGGCTGTTCTGCTCAGGAGAGGGTGGAAGTTCGGAATTAAAGGGTGGCAGAAGGGCTGAAAAAATGGAACTATCCAAATATGAACAGCTTGCACTAGAGTGGCTCAAAGAGGCTTGGGAAAGATATCCAGAGCCCATGCTCTCGGTTCACTCGGCTTACGGACTTGCAAGAAGGTCTTATGGAACCAAGCATTCAAGAGGTACTGAGTTTTGGCTGAAAACACTCGAAAATCTTGAGAAGAAAGGGCTTGTGAAAAGAGATGAACTGAACCCAAATATTTGGAGAATATGCAATGACGACCCTTCTTGGGTTAAGGTTACAGTAGCAACTTTCAAAACCAGAGAGGAAGCAGAGGAATTTGTTGAGCGTAAAAGAAAGGAAGGAGATGTCAGACCTTACAAGATTGAGAAGAAGTTTTATCCTCTTTTTGGAGAGGAGCGTTGGGAAGTCTGCGTTTTCAGCGAAGCCAAGAAGCATTGGCTTTTTAGGGATTTGCCAGAGGTTCCTCTGCGCGGAACCCTAGTTCCATATATTGAGGCAGCTAGGGTTAAGCCCATAGAGGAGTTTGTGAGGTCCAAACCGAGGCTTAAGCCCGAAGATACTGGAAAGCTGGCGGACTACTTTTTGAATAAGCTCAGGGAGGCGGGAGTCCCCCTTCCCACTAGGTTTAAGAGCGAGTTTGAAAAAGCCCTAGACATCAACAAGAGCTACGAGGAGAACCTCAAGATTTTAGACGAAGTCATAGCGAGGATAATTGCTAAAGAGAGCGGAAGAAGAGTTCACCCGTTAGAGGAGTTCAGGGTTGTTTATACGCCCCATCTCGCCCCACTAATCTACGAGCTTCAGTACAAGGTGCATGGTCGCTGGGACACTAAGGGTTTCAAAAGCTTCGAGGAGATAAGGGACTTTCTGAGGAAGGGAATTGGCGAGCTCTATGTTCACGCTTTTCGAGGTAAAGAGCTAGTCACTTGGGAGCCCATCGACCTGCCGAGATTTACGTTAGAACCGGGAGAAAGGGTCGAAACGGCTAATTTCATCTACACACTCGAACAGCCCTTCTTCGAGTCGACTGAAAAGCGATGGATTTGGAGGGTGGGGGTCTGGGATAAAACCAAGCAAGAGAGCAAGGAAATAGAGATGAGCGAGAATGAGTGGAGAAAACTTAAAGAGAGCGTAAAAGCTGTCAAGAGGGTTAAAAAGGAGGGGTGTAGTCTAAACAGGGAAGAGGGAAGGGGGGCTGCTGATGCCATCAGAGGTATATTGCACAGCGGCAAGTTTAAGCCCCATCTGAAAAGGTATGAAGGGCTTCTTGGAACGGAGAATGTTTATGTATCCTTCACTTTGACTGGTCCTTCAGTTTCAAAGTGGAGTCTTGAGGAGGGAAAGGCACATACTGATGTAGAAGATAT
>Ga0190310_1000673_pt1 | contig 11225 bp, 22 predicted proteins | sample 48700778_MG_FD_165059 | JGI IMG/M metagenome (GOLD analysis project Ga0190310, IMG submission 165059) | Hydrothermal vent sediment bacterial communities from Southern Trench, Guaymas Basin, Mexico - 4870-07-7-8_MG | ecosystem: Environmental > Aquatic > Marine > Hydrothermal vents > Sediment ... | reverse complement strand
CAAAAATACTACACAAACACTTTTTATGCAAAAACTGCAAAGTCATTGATCCAGAAATAGACTATGATGGCGATATGAGATGTGGAAAATGCAAAAATCTTCTTAATGGATCATGGAAAGAGTATGGCGCATTATTAGCTTTAAAGTGGGTTTTGGGAGAAATGAATGACAATGAGTTTTATGAGGAAATGTGGTTACACTCATAAGGTGATGACAGATGTCAGATAAGAAAGTAAGGATATCAGATGAGCTTTATGATCAAATCCAAAAGGTAGCTGAAAAGTCTAACAAGACAATCAAGGAAGTTGTCGAGGAGGCAGTCAAAGCCTATCTTTTAGGGATTGAAGGCATAGAGAAGCCATTGAAGGCAATTCAAGGAAAGATAATCCCAACCCAATTCGACAGCAAATGTCATTACTGCAAGAAGGAGGTTAAGAAGGGAGAGCTATGCTACTATACAAGGTACATCTATGCTGATGGCTCAACAAAGAGCTTCATTGTTTGTTTAGATTGTTATTACAAGGATACTGCTTTGGCTGAGTGGTACCTTAAGAAAAAGAAGCTTGAACATATAGTTAAGGGCTTGGAGAAAAAGGCGAATGAGCTAGCCAAGGAGATTGAATCCCTAAGCATTCAAAGGGATTTGCTTACGATTAAAAGAGAGTGTATTGAGCTATGGGAGGACTTCAAGAAGTTTATGTTTGAAAGCGAGAAGATGGAGAAGATAGAGCAAATGATTCAGAGGCTAGACAATCTTGAAGAGAAGGTTAGGGAGCTTGAAGATAACTTAATGATGCTATCAAGTAAGGGGGTTAAGAGGATTGTCGCAAAAGAACATAGAAAGTCTATTTGAAGTCGTTACAATGAAGGGATTAGGGAGAGTATTGAGATGCAAGATCTGCAAAGCAAAGTTCAAAAAGGACTTTATAGTGGTTGGGAGACCTGATGCAGAGAGGCACTTAATATCACACGAATTATATGGAGACCTGCTATATGAAGAGAAGCCAATAAAGCCAAAGATAGAAAAGAAGGTTAAACTAAAAAAGGAAAGTTAAGAAGCAATTGCTTTCTTTGCACTTTCAATATCCCTTAACACTCTTTCTTTTGTGGTTCTGCTAAACCTTAGGTAGTACACGTAAGCCGTCTTCAAATCCTCCCATCCAACTCCAAGTGCAAGCCTATCACTGCATGCTATCTCCAATGGTACTCCGAGTTCTGCTAAAATGCTTAGACCGCTCCTCCTAATGTCATGTGGTGTCAATGTGAATGGTAGGCTCAATAGCTTTGATATCTTCTTTAGCACCTTCTTGTACCAAGCCTCAAACTCACGTATGCTCTTAAGTTTAGTTATGCTAGCTATGACAGAACCCTTTTCTTTAGCGTATTTCCTTAGCAGCTGTGCTATTTCGATATCTAACCAGCTTGGATCACAGTGCCACCATTTGTTAGTCTTATGCTCATAGATCTTGATGGTAACGCTGTCTTCACGAAAGTCTCCTCTCCATGATATGTTTTCCCACTTCAATCCGCATAATGATGATTTTGCATCTTCAAGATCATTACCAGAATCCCAACCTTCCCTAGCTCTCGTTGATAGATGCAAAGCGAAGACTAGGAATTCTTGCTCAGTCAATTTTCCTTCTTTCCAAGCCTTCTTAATTGCAAGATAATCCTTATAGAAGATTACACGTTCTACGGGCTTCGCAAATTTGGTAGCAGCACCTATCAATCCCTTAAACCATGTACTCCACTGTGGAATGGCTCTAAGCCTTATCATAATTCTCCTCTTTCGTTCTTGCGATAGATTCATCTTTTCGATCACTTGTAGGACAAGGTCTTCAGTCCAAAAGTCAGGGTTGGTAGGCTGAATTCCATTTTCCCTCATGAAGTTTGCTATCTTTTGAACATCTCTAACGATTTCAGCCTTCTTTTTATCGCTTAAGAAGACTTCGTGTCCTGCAATTATCGATCTCTTCCTTATCGGTTTGCTCAGGAAGTCCTGTATTATTTTGCTTTGAGTAACATCCACAATCGTAGCCTTAGCCTTTGCTTGAAGCATCTCCTCAACCATACTTATGCAGTCTTGCAATGATAGTGCAATCGTCTTCACGGTATTGCTTTCCTTATCATAATAGCTTGCTTTACCTTCTTCTCGGACTTTCTTCACGATCCTATACATGGCAGTCTTATCAACGCCAATCAACTTGGCTAGCTCATCAAGGCTCACATTGAACTTTTCGTTTAAGTACACCACTATGGCTACCTCTTTTGGATCAAAGAAGAATGGTCTCCCCCACTTGGCTAACGTGCCATAGGTCTTAACTAGCTCCTTAACCCTATCCCTAACCTCCCAAATCACCTTTTCAAGATCCTTTGGAATTATTTTTCCTTTCAACTCCATTCCAAACCCCTCCATAAAAAAGGTAACCTAGTGAACCCCTTATAAAGCTTTCTTGCAGTTTTATGTTGGGGGTATAGGTGTCATAGAGCCCTGGTAATAAAAGCGTGAACCATCAAACTGAAAAACCAACATAAAAAAAGGGATTTGAGGAATCCCTATGTCCTTTTCTTCAAGATGAAATCCCTAATTTCGTCTTCTAGCTTCTTTATCTTTTCGTGAGTGTATTTTGCAATTTCATCTACACATTCATCACATAAGTCATATCCTACTTTAATTCCCAACATTTCGATTAAGCTTTTTAAAAAGAAGTCTTCGATTATGTCATGCATCTCCGTTTCAATTCGTTTACCACATCTATCACAAACCTTCATAGCCCATCAAAATTTTTACAGGTCTTCCATCTTTTCTTCTTTTCCCTCAAATAGAGATCTCTAAGTTAGCATTTTTTATGTTGGCTTCTTAACCTGAAGGCTCACGCTTCTACTCTCGACACTTATGGTGCTATATACCCCCAACATAAAACCCCTATTTTGCTTTTTATTACCTTATATTTTTTATATTAGCATTTTACTTTTTATGTAGCAGGCTCATTAAAAAATCAGACTTAGCCCACATCACTTAGCCTTTCTCCCCTACATCCCACCTTCATCATTTCCCCCCACCATAAAAACCCGCTCTCTAGGACTCTCTCCTGATGTACCCCTGATGTAACTTTTATGTTGGGGGGTACATTGCACCCCCCTCACCATCAGACCCCCCTTCATCAGCATGTTCATTCTGATGTGGGGACAGCCTGATGATGTGATCTGGGCCCTGCAAATTGAATTGATGGTACCCATCATGTCTCATTGTGTACCCCAATCGTGAAGGCCATGAACCCCTCACTGTTGTATTTAAGCTTTTCCTTTATTGAGACCATTTCGATTTTCGATTAAACTGGTAAGGATTCACGAAAAGCTAGGTGCGACTTTCGGCTAAACTGGTAGAGATTTCGCACTCGCACGTAGGGATTTTTCACCATGCGAAAATCCCTATGAGCCTAACTTCACGACATAGGGATTTTCGGGGCTTGAAAAATCCCTATGTGCACATAGGGATTTTGGGCTTCAAATAATGTTAGCTAGACGCTAGCAGTCATGTACATAAATCCAGCTTAGAGAGGGGAGGGGGGATCAAAACAGCCCAGCACCACAACGCTAGACATATAAGCTTCTCAGACATACCTGTTATCGGTGATAAAATGTCGGAAAACGGGAAGATAACCCTCCCAGTAGGGACTCTAACACAAGCAGAAGCCGAATTAGGCTTTCAATACCTACAAACCTTCCTAAAGAAAGTGAAGATCGAACGTGAAAAGAACATAGTGCACTTCACACAGGTCTTTGAGCTTCCAGATGAAGAGACAGCAAAGATCTTTGCACAAGGCTTAGCAAACGTCTATGGTGGTTCAAGACAATGAAGAGGATAGACCTATTAAGGGAAGCCTTAAAGGAGCTTGAAACAGCAAAAGAAACAATCATATCATCCATCAAGAAGTTGAAGCGGTGCAAGATGCTAAGCATTGATGAAGAAAACTTCACATTTTTACTTAAACACATAGAGATGGTTATAAGAGACGTTAGAAGCGATATCGAGAAATACGATTACCTGAGCAAAGAGGTTGATGAAGGTGGCTGAAGAAAAGAAGAGCAAAAAAGAGATGGATAAACTGGTTCAAGAAACAGGCAGAGTAATGTACATGATAAAAAGCCTTGACGAAGACATTTATGAAGAACTTAAAAGAATGGCTCAGGAGCAAGGAGTCTCAGTAACAGAGCTAATCTTCGACTTCGTCAAAAAACAGCTATTTTTGCGTAAAATAGCCTACAAGAACTTAACAGTAGAACAACTACTAACAGCATGGGACATACTAAAGGAAATGATGTTTGTAAGTGCAAGGATATACACGCAGATAAGCACAATGTTCTTTAGCGAAATGACTGAAGGATGGAGTGCACTACTAGACGAAAAAGCAAAGAAGATACTTGAAAAAGAGAGGAAAGCACCAGACAGGTTTGCAGAGTTCACATTAAAGCTATTAGAGCCAATCCTACAACAATTAATATGGAGGATAATGGCTATAGGGATGGCTACAAGCTCAGGAAGCCAAGCAGCAACTCAACTTCAACCCCAACTACCAAAACTTAATGTACCAGTTGAAGTAATTGAAAAAGAGTCATAACTATAGGGGAAGTGAAATAATGGCTGAAAAAGATGCAATTGAATTTGTTTTGAGGCATGCATTCACTGAAAAGCAATTGAACGTCTTACGTCTATTTAAGAGATACAACATTGTAACACCAACAATAGTTATGCATGAAGTAAACATTAACATTAAAGATGCAGACCTAGTATTGCAGCAATTATGCAAAAAAGGAGTTGTAAAGAAAATACATAAGGGCTACTACAAGCTAACTGAAAATGGTGCTAAAGTAATTTCACTTCTTTGAAGTTTTTTGGTTAATTCCTTTTTGCACTTCCTTACTACTTCCTTCCCGCAGGATATATATTTGTCTGACAGGCTCATTCTCTTTGGTGTAGGTTATGGGTAGGAAGAGGAAGTACCCAACACCAGAGGAAGCCAAGAACGAATACATTCAAGGTGTCGAAAGAGCTAGAGATGAATGGGTTGAGCAATGCAGAAAAGGAGCTAGCGATTACGAAAAGTGGTTTGAAGATTTTGCTAGTGAGGTCTATCCAACTGTAGCAACACTACCTTCACCTGAGGGCAAGACAATAGACCAAAAGATTGATGAAAGAGTGAAGCCAGTAGCTAGAGTAATTTCAATGACAGCAGCAGAATACAGGCGAAGGAAGCTTGAAGAAATAGAGAGAAGACTAAGAGCACCAACTGTAAGAGCACCAGCCTTAGCCCGTGTTGTAGCTTAACCTCATAAAAAATCCCTATGGGGGGTTGGATAAATGACAGTTGATATCTCGACAATTATGGCTCAGATAACACCTATGATAAGCATGGTATTAGCGATAATGTTAGTGGTAATGCTGATCAGGGAGCTTAGAGGAGCCTTCCACTAAGCTACTGCTACCAAGGAAGGTGATAGCAAGTGCCCAAGGCAGTGTGCATTTGCGGTAACGTCATAGAGTTTAAGGAAACTGATACCAGCGTGAAGTGTAGCAAATGCGGTAAAGTGAAGACGATAAAGAGGTTAAGACCAAACGTTTTCCTCCTCAAATGAAGATTGAGGTGATGATATGAGCATTAAGCTCGACATATACCCGAGGATTTTGGTACCCCCAAAGGGATTGAGGATAGTCGTTCAAAACCCAACAAATACAGACCAAGACATAACAATTCACTTTGTCAAGGATAGTGAAGCCCTATTTGATATTGTAGCTACAGGAATCAAAAGCGGAGAAACCAAAGATGTTGTTATATCCAAAGATGATTTTGACTTATCGGCTTATGCAGGTGCAAACATAATTGCATACCCTGAAATACCAACACCTGAAACTGGTGTCGTTCTGCTTGGCACTTCACAGGCACCTGAAACTAAAGGCAATGCAGTACCATTAAGGGTAGCAGGCACGGTTACGATTAGCTGTGTTGATGTCAATGGCAGGTCTATACCATTCCCTGATGCAGTCCTCTTCAATAGGATTACTGGTGAGCTATACCACTTCAAAGGCGATAGTGATGGCAACATCAAGATTCCTGAGAGGATAACTGATTATGAGGTTGGATGGGACTTAGAGGTCTTCAAGGCGGACTATGCTACAAGAATGTTCTACTACGCCTTAATTAAGGACTTCGACTTCACAAGCAGGACTGTAACCTTGGAGGCTAATCCGAGATTCCAAGTCGAATTGGGATTCCATGCACCACCAGACGACACTCAATTCCAAAACTACATCAAAAACATGAAGGAATACCTACCAAAGCCATTAAAGACTGTAGTTGAAAACATGATCTCAAGCTATGGATTGACAAGCACCAAAGTTATTAACACGGTTTGGGCTTATGGAGTTTCAATTATAGCTAGAGATTATGGAGTTAGGGCTTTTTGCACGTGGTATGAAAACAACCAGTTGAGGGTTAGGGCTTTAGTTGGCTTTAGCTCACCTATAGCACCAGCTGTTTTAGCCCTCATAATTGCAGGTATAATTACAGGCGGAGCCATAGCATGGCAATACCTTGAATATCAGAAGGTCTCAAAGCAGGCTGAAATACAAGACTCAATCACTAAACGTGAGCAAATCAGAAAAGAGATAGTTGATGAAATAATCAAGCAGTACAATGAAGGCAAAATAGACAGCCCAACCAAAGACAACGCTCTAAACATCATAAAGGAGATATTTGATGAACAATCAAGCAATACTCCAACTGACTTCCTAGCATGGCTACCAAACATAATACCAGTCATAATAGCCTTAATCGTAATAGTCTTGATAGTTCAACTCATAAGGGCTATAAGGGGTTGAGAACGTGAGCGTTACGGTTAACGGCTATGTAATAGGAACTGTAACTGACTTCACAGCATTTTTCAACACTATACTCCCAATAATAGGGCTAGCTCTAATAGTCATGTTGTTAGTTCAAATTATAAGAGCCTTTAGGAGGTGATAATATGAGCATAAACGTAAGGCTTGATCTAGAAAAAGTGAGGAAATACGTCAATTTATTGATACCAGGAGTACATGTTAGACATAATCATAAAGGTGGGTTTGCTGGCTATATTAAGGAGAACGGAGAGCTCGCTGTCATTGTAAGACAACTTCTTGAAGAATCAGCAGTTGAGGTTTTCATACCAATCGTCTTAAAGCCACCTACTACTGGTTATGTCTCGATAAAGTGGAAGTCAAGAGTGATTAACATACCAACACCATCTGATAACAAGGTTATGTTCTACTTTATCGGGGCGGAGTACGTCCCAGGGTACAACGATGGCTTTAGCATATATATGATAAAAGATAGTACTGGTGCTATATCACGAAAAGCATCAGTTGTAGTTGACGGTACTGAGACATCACAAGATATTTCATTTGATGAAACTGTAGAGCATGAATTTGAGATTAGATGGTATAGTGATCACGTAGAGTTCTATATTGATGGATCTCAAGTTGCAAACATATCAGCAAGCCCGTCAAGAGCACTAATGCCATTTATTGAACTTATGAATTACAGCACGGCCTGTCTTCCAGCTCCTGGTGCTGAAGCAATAGGAATAAAGGATTTAGTTGCAGTGATAAACGACTTAGCTAAGTACCTTTAAGGGTTGAAGTATGCTAAAGCAAGTTAGCGGATACGTAAAAGCCAATGAAAACATAATTGGAGATGTTACTGGTGAGTACATAGATGAATCAAATGCTAACAATTACACTCTCATTACGAAGAAGCAGGTTGGTATAGTAGCACTCGTTAACGACAACAACATTGGAAGCGGTTCACTAGAATATGATGACTACGTTGCTTATGATGGCGGTGGGACAAGGAAGATAGAGCTTACTGGCTTCATTGAAGGCAGCAAGCTCGGTACAATATATGCAGTGCTAGATGATGAATACTCAGAAGTGGTAACAACACTTCCAGCTACAGCAATGCTACAACAATTGCTTCTAATTGTCGTAGTAATAGTGCTAATAATAGCAATTATCACAGCAATACTTAGAATCAGACGTTAAACAACCTACTTTTTCTTTTTGGTGATAGTTATGAAGGAGTCAACCCTAATCAAGATAACAGCTATTGTTTCTCTGACTGTACTTGAAATCATAAACATGTTCACAATGAAGGTTGACGGCAATATTTTGCTGAGTATAGGTGCAATTATAGGGGGGATAGCAGGCTATCATTTCGCTAAGAAGAGGAGAAAAGAATGAAGAGGGAATACCTTGAATATGTCAGTGAAGCTCTTTTTCTGATAGGAATCTGCCTCTTTATTTTTGATAGGGCTAGATCCATAGTCTGTGGTGTTAAGCCTTTTCAGCTTTTTGACATAGGCGTCTTCATAATTATGATCGCATATTTGTGGAGTAGGGGCTATGCTGAATACTTAGAGAATAAGTTTGAGAGTAGGTCTGAGAGAAGAGGCGTTTCATGTATAGTAGCCTGCTTATTGCTAATTCTGATAACTGTAGCATTAGCACTTGTGCTATACGGCTTTGTCAATGACTACGTTAATCACTTGATTCAGGTGATCAATGATAAGACTGAAAGCTTTATTCAACTCATTTGTAACACTACTAATTGAAGGGCTATGTGGAAGTTTGCAGACACGATCTATAGGACTGCACTTCAAATATCAAGCATCTGTTTTAGATGCAAGTACTTCATAGCACAGAAGATCAATGGTAGCATAGTTTGTGAGAGGCTTGGAGAGACAGACCCAATGCTTCAATGCAGATTCTTTGAGCCAAAGGGATAGCTATGAGCGGAGCTACTGTCAAAAGGATAACGGTTAGGTTAGGCCCAGTCGAATACAGCATTCTACGCCAAGTAGCAAAAAAGAAAAACCTCAACTACAGCCAAGTCATAAGATATGCAATCTTGAAGCTTATGGATGATGAACCGACCTCTGACTGATGAAACGAGATGATGACTCTCCCTCAGCTGAGAAATACACTTATATCCTTCCTTTTCATCAACTAGTACTACGGGGGTAGCTATGGGGAAAGAAAGTGGTCTTACTGTAATCTCAATAAAAATCCCTATGAAGATGCTTGAAGAAATAGACAGAGCGGTTTTGGAGGAGGGCTTCAAGTCAAGGAGCGAATTCATCAGGACTGCAATAAGAGAGCTGCTAGCGAAAATTGAAGAATTAAGGTTAAGAAGAGCATTGAGGAGGGGGAAATCCCTATGAAGAGTGAAAAGGAAATCAAGCACGTCATAACAAAAATACTACACAAACACTTTTTATGCAAAAACTGCAAAGTCATTGATCCAGAAATAGACTATGATGGCGATATGAGATGTGGAAAATGCAAAAATCTTCTTAATGGATCATGGAAAGAGTATGGTGCATTATTAGCTTTAAAGTGGGTTTTGGGAGAAATAAATGACAATGAGTTTTATGAGGAAATGTGGTTACACTCATAAGGTGATCGGTAATGACTAATGAGAGGAAATTTAAAGTCGAAATTAACATCATTTTAAAAAATGTAACTAATGTAAATGCTGTTTTTCAATGGCTTGAAAAGCTTGAAGGATCGGTAGATTCCATCACAGGACAATACCAAAAAATAGGTGAAATAAAATCGTTATCGCTTAATCTATCAGAAGAGGAGAAATAGCATTCCTAAAGGTGATGACAGATGTCAGATAAGAAAGTAAGGATATCAGATGAGCTTTACGATCAAATCCAAAAGGTAGCTGAAAAGTCTAACAAATCAATTAAGGAGGTTGTCGAGGAGGCAGTTAAAGCCTATCTTTTAGGGATTGAAGGGATTGAAAAGCCCATAAAGCAGGTGCAAACCAAAATAATTCCTACACAATTTGATTCAAGATGCTATTATTGCAAGAGAGAAGTGAAGAAAGGCGAATTATGCTATTATTGTCGTTACGTCTATACGGACAACACCACTAAAAGCTTCATAATTTGTCTAGACTGTTACTATAAGGACACAGCACTAGCTGAGTGGTACCTTAAGAAAAAGAAGCTTGAACATATAGTTAAGGGCTTGGAGAAAAAGGCAAATGAGCTAGCCAAGGAGATTGAATCCCTAAGCGTTCAAAGGGATCTGCAATCTCTAAAGCGTGAATGCATTGAGTTATGGGAGGACTTCAAGAAGTTCATGTTTGAAAACGAAAAGATGGAGAAGATAGAGCAAATGATTCAGAGGCTAGACAACGTGGAGGAGAAGGTTAGGGAGCTTGAGGATAGCATCATGATGCTATCAAGTAAGGGGGTTAAGAGGATTGTCGCAAAAGAACATAGAAAGTCTATTTGAAGTCGTCACGTTAAAGGGGTTAGGGAGAGTGCTGAGATGCAAAATCTGCAAAGCGAAGTTCAAAAAGGACTTCATAGTGGTTGGGAGACCTGACGCAGAGAGGCACTTAATATCACACGAATTATACGGAGACCTGCTATATGAGGAGAAGCCGATAAAGCCAAAGATAGAAAAGAAGGTTAAACTAAAGAGGGGAGGCGAAAAGAAGCAATGAGCGAAGAGAAGATATCATGCTTTTACTGTAAACACTATTTTGAATGTGAAGTACGTAAAGCAATAAATGAAGTAAAAGATGCAATAGATGAAGCGTCAAATTACCTTAATGAGTACTTTGTCGAAGATGTTTTCAGCAAGCTAGACAAAATTTATGATGAAGTAGCAAAGAAATGTAGAAATTTCGAATATGAAAGCCCAGCAAAGAAATATGGTGATATCCTTGAAGACATCAAGGAGACAGTTAAAAACACAATGTCAATATTAATCCCCCTCTTAAGCCTTAGAGCCATAGGAGAAACATTTAAAGAAAAAGAGGAGCATAAACAGATAGACACAAAAGATGATTAAAGCCCTTCATGCTGAAAAAAGAAAGGATGATGATGACGGCTCGTCATGATGACTTTAGCGAGAAATGGTAGCCTTAGCCATCTCGATTTCTTTTAGTACCCTTTCTTTTGTCGTTTTGCTAAACCTTAAGTAGTACACATAAGCCGTCTTTAAATCCTCCCATCCAACTCCAAGTGCAAGCCTATCACTACATGCTATCTCTAATGGCACTCCTAACTCTGCAAGGATTGATAGACCGCTTCGTCTTATGTCATGTGGATTTAAGACGAATGGCAAGCCTAATATCTTCGATATCTTCTTTAACACCTTCTTGTAC
>Ga0190310_1000672_pt1 | contig 11227 bp, 7 predicted proteins | sample 48700778_MG_FD_165059 | JGI IMG/M metagenome (GOLD analysis project Ga0190310, IMG submission 165059) | Hydrothermal vent sediment bacterial communities from Southern Trench, Guaymas Basin, Mexico - 4870-07-7-8_MG | ecosystem: Environmental > Aquatic > Marine > Hydrothermal vents > Sediment ... | reverse complement strand
CTGTAGGGCTACTGGGAGGTGTTTCTGGTGGGTCTAAGTGAGCTCCGTGTCTCACCAAAATCAGAAAATGCGCACCCACATCTAGGTACTGAGAAATTGACATGTAGTAAAAAAACCAAAACTCTAACGCCTGGAGCCGCAGAAAAGGCCCAGGCACATCAAACACGGAAAGGTGGCACATCACCTAAACACAAAAAACGTATAGTATGAAAAGTAAATATCGCTATATACAAACAAAAAATGCCATAACACTAATGAAAACAAACAAAAATACATTTCAACTTTCCAAATTCTACAAAAATAATCATGTTGCGGATCTACACGAAACCTACATCAAATAGAACATATGAAAATAAAGAAAAACGAATAAAAAATAAGGATGACAATATAAATACTCATAAAGAATATAACTAATCCAGCAATACGCATATAATGACAAAAGAAACAAAACACCACAACAAAACCCAACCCAAGAAACAAAGAAATAATCCCACTAGGGAATTGAAAGATTATAGTACTAGGGTGTAGCGACATAAATTTTTTGGTTCGAAACAAAGAAATAATCCCACTAGGGAATTGAAAGGAAATGCTAATGTTGGGAGTCTTAGTGTCGGTGGGACAACAGTTGGAAACAAAGAAATAATCCCACTAGGGAATTGAAAGAAGTGCCGTAATAAATAACAGGCAATAGGATTATCAAATAACATAGGAAACAAAGAAATAATCCCCTTGGGGAATTGAAAATGTGGTTTTTCTAAGTTCTTGTGATTTCTCTATGGGATTATTCTTATTGGAGAATACGTAGTCCTGATTTATTCCTAGATGTGTTTTGGGCTAGTACTTCGTACAGGGATTAGGCTTCTAAAAGTTTCTGGATTAAGTTTTACTATTCCTTATCAAATACAACTGAATTTATGAACACCCAGTCCTATTACACGTTATTTCTATACGAGTGCCCATCGGTGAGGATGTTCTGATTCTTAGTGCTTAATCCATTGGGAATTCACCAGGGTTTCAGCTGTGTTGTGGGTATCTGCTGGGGGAGAGACAGAGGGGTCTTTTATTTTTATGTTGTATTTCTATATTGATATCTTAGTCGGCCTCGCATAGTGTTGTGGGGTCGGTTGGTATGGTTTTGTTTCCAATTATTGCCATCCCAGACTATGAGCTGTTAGTTGGGATCTATCAGCTTATTGGGAAGGGAAACAATACTACTGATAAGCTCGTACAGAAGTCTGGTGCCGATAGGCGATTAATCTACGGTGCTGTTAGCATTCTCAGTTTTCTTGGCCTTGTAGAGAAAAAAGTGTGGGGCGAAGGAATATCTATAGGGCTCTCGTTGAGTGTGGAGACCTTCGCAAATATGTATTGGATAATGATTTTTGTAGGTCAATACTGAAATTTGTTTTTAATGGAACTCATTCGCGGAGTCAAATAGCTCGGTATTTTACCAATAATCCTTCTAGAAAGTTTCTGAATTCCATATCATCCGCGGCTAGTTTTCTTCGGAAGATCGGGTTTTTGGATCAGAGATTTGCTAGGAGATATAGGCTAACTGAAGAAGGCGAACTGAGGGTTTTTCGATGATTCTTACTGAGGGCTTACGAAGAATTAATTCGTTATACTGGATCGAAATGGGTTGAGATACCAATCATACGAGCTAAGGTTCTACAGGAACTTAAAATGAGTAGAAAAATTTGATGAGTTATTATTGCGATTAGAGAAGTTTGATAATAAGCTGAGTTTATCTCCTGCAAGAGTGTTTTTGGCCGATATACGTAGGGAGGATTGTTGGATAGAAAATTTGATTTTTCGTAAGGCTGCCCTGCTCGATCTAAATCTCAATGTTATTCATTCTGTCTATCCCATGACTGTCCACATGTCTCATTCAACAAAAATCACGATAACGAGCGAATGATAATAACATATGCTAAACATAGTGTATGATTAAAAGCAAATACATCGAGGATTTTGTCCTTATCCAACTTAACCCTAACAAAAAATTTGTGTCATGTACTCGAAACGCTTTCCACCTAAAGCCTCATGCGGGTGTCCCATATGGGACAGGCCTAAAACAATTAACACTATTCGTTATATCTCATGTAACTTTTATGTCTATAAACAATGGTGATAAAAAATATATACTTAATGTCATATGAATGTTCCCACAACTTTTCATGTTTAGCGGCATAGGGGAGCTGCATCTGGGTTTAGGCTTCAACCTACATGGGTGTTTTCTTTTCTCATCGTTTGATATGGAAATTTGTTTGCTTTGAATTTTGTGAAACAAAAACAACCAGCAGATGAGTCTATTCTCATTCCAGCCAACAAAACACCAAAAACATGTGTAGTTCCCGTGCAGTTTTTGTGCAGCTTCCCAAAGACAGAAACGAAAACAACGCAAGCGACACCAAACAGAAACAGCATGATTTTGTGCAGTTTTTGTGCAGTTTCTCGCAGAAGCCGTTAGATACTTCTTGCCTCGCAGTGCGTTCTGTACATTCGAGAAAACGCATGTATTCTGTGCCGCGTTGCGTCCTGTACATTCGAGTTGTTCTCTGTTTTTGTTTTGAGGGTTAGGCTGGTGGCTCTTCCTCCTCGGTTTCTTCTCTTTCTTCCTCCGGCGGCCTCATTATTGTCTCTATTATCCTTCCTACTCCTTCCCGTTGTTCTGAATACTGGTCGGTGAGCTCTTAGCTGTTTTGTTTCTGTTTCTCCTTCCTTTCGACGCTATCGCTTCTGATTTCTCTAGTGTTGATCGACGAGTATTAGAAGCCACCAAAATTCGCTAACAAAACTAGTTTTGCGACTAGACACATTTCAACATTTTTGTCGAAAATGTCAGATATAAGTAAAAAAATTCGGTTTTATCTAGATTCAAAATAAACGATACTGGCGGAGATTATAACATGTGCGTCTTTTAAATGATTTTAATAGTATATACTTAGAACCAAAAATAGGTGTGGTGCTAATTTTGAGTGGGAAGGCATGGGTTGTGCTTTCTCTAATATTGTTGCTTGCTCTTCATGCCAATCTGTACACGTCCTCTAAGAATATAGGAGCCGTAAGCTTCTCTGTCACACATAAGCAGAGCGAGCTACAGCATAGTGTTTCTACCCTTGAGAAACCAGAGCCCGTTCTTTTCAACCTAACAATAAACCATACCGCTGAAATAGATTCTCCACTTGAGTATCCTATTCTCGCAAAGACATCCTCTGGAAGCGTTTTGGTCGCCGTAACATCCGACGCAGTACTAGCAATTCAGGGGGAGTCATGGCGATACGACCTTTTGGTAGATGGGAACACATATGATTTTGTAGTAACGGCGATAAGTGGAGATATTGATGGGGATGGGTCAGATGAGATATTAGTTCTAGGCGATAGCGGTTTCCTATATGCTATTTCTGCCAGCACTGGCTCGCTAGTTTTCAGAATTTCCCTGGGCATCTCCGCAGATAGGATTGTCATCGCAGATGTGGTTGGTTTAGGGGGCAATGAGATACTACTATTCAGCGAGAGTTCCGAGGAGATATATGTGGTCTCATCCAGCGGCCTATACATGGGGAGCTTATCCATGAACTACATAGATGATATAGAGGACATTGTGGCTGGAGAGGTAAATGCTTCCATTGAAGGTAGGGAGCTCTGCGTATTGGGATATGATACGGGTACGGGATCATACTATATTGAGGTATACAACTTGAAGGAGTTTCCACAGAGAAGCGTATTTGTTGCCTCATATGACCTCAGCTCAAACTATATGACTGGTGTCTCACCAAGCAATATACATGGAAAAATATACTTCAAGGACATAACCGATGAGGCTGGAGACGAGATAATTATAACTGGTGTAAGGAAGGATACAACTAGTAGTATTCGCCTTGTTGTGCTGAATTCCTCCGTAATGCTATCTAAGTACTGGTCCCTGGGTCTCAGCCTCGGATCGTCGAAAAAGTGGGCATACGCCTATTTCTATGACTATGATAATGACAGCAAACTTGAAATAATTGTCTGCTCTAGCAAGGTAATATCAATAGTTAAGAATAGCACTAAGTATACGAACACCTACATGCCCAGTGGAATAGATACTTGGAACGCATCCATTTACATGAATTCAGACACTTCTAACATATCGTCTATGATTATATACTATAACGAAACCTCCGCTCTGCTCCTCGCAGGGATCATGAACCCATTCAACGGAACGATACTGAGGGATATATCTCTGGTTCCTATGGTAGATCCAGCTGTGAGAACAGCAATTATAAGTGGAACAACATACTACGTGGATGCGATAGGAAGAATCATCACTGGTAGCGTCTCAGGACTTACTCTGAGCAACCCAACGACAATATATGTATACACATACTTCGACCTTGTGAATCCAAAGTTACCAGGTAGCGAGGTAAGACCAATATTCTATAGCCCTGGTTGGGCGAGGGTTTACTCTCCGGATGGAACAATAGCTGAGGAGTACAAGGAGCCTCTAAGCAGATCGATGTTCATTGTTGCGTATGGAGACTATATATCTGGGTCATCAGGATATGAACTCGCAATATCGGACTTTGAGTATATCTATGAGTCTGTACCGCGATGCTACATAAAGATCGTGTCAGGTGGTTCTGTTATTAAAGAATTCAATGTCACACTGCCAGCGAATAAGGTGTATGGAATATACCTTGCACCCCCATATCCTAGCTCCACAACAACTATTCTCATCATGTATAATATGTCTAGTTATGATTACAGATTTGCAAAGTTTAACCTGAATGATGGTTCAATAACGATAGGTTCCAAGGTCTCCGACATAAACATGGACAGTAGGTTTGTTAGGATCGGTGGTAAGTACTACTATGTATTCTGGTACTCCTCGAAAATGTATTTTGTTGACCCCAACATGGCTTATATAGCGTCGATCAAGAATTTCAATGGGGACATCAAATCTGTCGTTGTGGGAGATGTTGATGAAGATGGTAGCGACGAGATCGTTGTGCGCACTTATTCAGGCTTCTACTACTATCTGTATCTTGTGCAGGACGATCTATCAGCAGATATGATCTCTGGTGGCTACTACTACATATCGCCCCCAATCATCTATGACATATTGGGATATCCCGGCGTTGAGATAGTAGCTGGCGTTGACTACTACATGTTCATATACAACCCTGTAACCGAGGATCAAATGTTCACATATATAGGCGGCTTCTACTTCGACCCAATATTTAACGTACCACCAATGATACTCGATGAAGACCTAATCGTCCCCGCGATTAGAAGGGATAATCTCGATCTATACGTTATTCGCTTATATGGAAGTGCAAACTATAGTGATGCTGACACCGAACTAGTAATGGATCTTAGACATGGTAGCTATGATTATTACTCAGCTGCGATACCACAGGAAAATTCTGGTGGCTTAGCATGCGTGATGTTTAGTACTAGCGATGATAGATTCGCGGTTGGGCTCATAGGCTACGATATCGACAACTTTGAGCCCGAGATGACAATATCTAGTCCGTATCTCATCAACACAAATATTACCGACTACATAGCGTGGAACGACACATTGCCAATAGTCTTCAACATATCCGACGATAAGGCGCTTCTATCATTCTATGCTACTGTCAGATACTACGATAGGTCTGGTAGCATAATATCAACAGAGAACTTCTATGTACCGCTAGAGAACAAGACATCTGCAAGTGTGAACATAATACTATATGTTCCTGAAGACACATATTCGATATCACTATCAGCCTCAGCGTACGATCCCACGGGTAGAGCTGATACTATTGACTATAGCATAATCATGGACTGGTATGCGCCAACGATATGGCCACAGGTACCAAGTAGGATTGATATTACAAGCGAAACAGCTTTGCATATCGCCGCATATGTGGGCGACGATGTATTGCTTAAAACCGTCTATATCCAGTATGATGGTGCCACAATACCAATGAGAACCACCGAGGAGGCTGAACCGCGAGGAGGCATAATGTACTACTATGAGGCAGATGTTCAGATCAGAGCGTTCAGCGGCGAAAAAACACTATCAATAGTGGCTGTCGACTTCGTCGGAAGAACAACAATATACAACATAACAATCCACAGCACGATCCCAGTATACGGGACACCAACATTTCAAGTAGGCCTTGGAATAACAATTTTAGTTCTAGCAGCTGTTAGTGGATATCTATTATATAGGAGAAGAAGGAAAGCAAGTTAAGTTGCGTTGAGGGGTAGGCATGATCCGGCAAATAAAAATAAGTGTAGCCGTTTTAATAGTATTTGCTCTCTTTTTATTTCCCAGCTTTAAAGTCGTTATGCTCCAATTATCTATGCGTAATTATCATAAGGATAGTTTCTTAAAAGCGAAAGAATCTATCAACGATATGAAGTTGGAAACTAATCAAGCAAAAACTCGCCTAGCGCCAATAACTTCGAATTATATAGTAGTTAGAGATGGAGATTTTGCCTTCGGCGTAAGTAAGTATGGAGAAATATGCTCACCCTCTGTTGGCCTAGAGTATACGAGTGGCTACGAGCATATAGCAGTTGGTTTCTATTTGGAGGGCTACACAATAGCATATTATAAGGATTCTAGAGATAACTTGGCTTACTCAGTTTATGGTAGTAGGTCTTCTATTGTGCCTGTCGGATTTTACATTGTGGAGAATTCTACTAAACAAATAATTATAAAGGCTGTAACAAAGACTCGTGATTCTGCAATATTGATATCTTCGCTGATTATACATATATGGAATACAACATATATTGAAATTATATGCAACATAACTAACAATGCTGATGTTATACTCAGAAATGTCGTCTTTAAAAGGAATGTTGATTTAGATGTTGATTCTGGAGGAACCTATGGTTGGGCAGGCTTCGATAACTACTTTGATTGGGATCCGCAATATAATTTAGCTTACGCTTGGACTAATTCCTCACTTGGTGGATTAGGGCCGGATCCATGGCATTACGTTGGACTGGTGAGCTTTCAGCCTCCTAATAAGCATGATTTGAATGGATGGGACGACTATAATAGGAGAGATACGAACCAGGATTGTCCAGACGGCCCGGTTTTACGTGATGGGTTGATAACATATCACTGGGAACTTGGAGACCTACTGGCTGGAACAACAGTTAATATCAGTATGGCTCTTATTGCTTCCCATAGTTATAGCGAACTTGTATCTATAGCCAATACAATATTGCATCCAATAAGAGTCAATATTCTGAATCCAACTGATGGTTCTCTAGTTGAAGGTGTAGAACGAGTATGTGTCGAAGTTTCGTCGGATATGCCGGTAGATAATGTCTCATTAAGGATAGATGATGAACCTTGGATTGATATTACTAGCAATGTTTGGAAAATCGGATATTACTATTATGATTGGGATACGACAAAGTATATGGATGGTATTCATAGTATTACAATAAAAGCATATAGTTCGGGTGGAGGATGTGATGAAAAGAGAGTATATGTGCTTGTTGACAATACTCGCTCAAGCATTCTTATAGTGAATGATGATCCATCGTCATCTTATCTGGATAGCTATGTTAAAGCTCTTGAGAGCCTAGGGCTTACTCTCCATAACGAATTTGAATTCTGGAACGCAACCCTAACAACTCCTAGGATGTTAAATTTGTTCAGCATCGTTATTTGGTATACTGGCGACTCAATGAATCCTCTATCCTCAAAAGAACAAAAAGTAATAGTCGATTATCTGGATAACGGAGGCAATCTATTCATATCCAGCCGAGCTCTCGGAGACTCCTTGAACGGAACATCTTTCTACGAAAACTATATTAAAGCTATTCTCAGGGACCATATAGGAATTACTACAGACTATGTTTTCTTCAACGATACGGTTGAAGCTGGGGTTGATGGCTGGACTTGCAATGGGACTTGGAGCATAACTAGCGGGGCATATCATAGCCCGACATCTTGTTGGTATAGCGGTAAATATGATAACGACACCACAATAATACTTGAGAGCTCAACAATGGACATCTCCTTCTACAAGACTGCTTACCTGAGCTTCTGGACGAACTATAGTCTTGAGAACCAATCTGATTTTGGATATATTGAGGTTTCCATGGATGGCGGTCTAACTTGGGTAACTCTTGGCGATGTTACTGGAAATCAGACAAATTGGGTTCAGATGACATTTAATATTACGCCGTACATAAGTGCTAAGTTTAAGATAAGGTTCCGTCTCACCTCGAACCCGACGATCTCCTATGATGGCTGGTGGATCGACGACATAGTGATTAAGGGCGATGCCCTAGAACCCATTGTTGCCTCCTCTGGATCAATATTCATGGGGTCATACTGGCTCACCGGGAATGATAGTGCTGATAACGCGCTAGGATCAGATAAAATAGAGAATATGAGCGGAGCTACTTTATTCTTCGAGTACTATACTGGGGGAGTAGCGGCTATTGGTTATGAGGGGGTCTACAAGCTCATATACTTCGCATTCCCATTTGAATCAATAAAGAATTCGAGTTCTAGGAGCTACATTACGAAGAAAATAATAGAATACCTCAACGTGACCGGCACACCCACAACGATCGTTACCCCGAGGAGCCTAACTGTTCCTCTGTTTGGAAATGTGACAATAAACATAAAGTTAGAGAGTGGTGGTGCTGGCTTAGGAAACCGGGAGGTCGAGTTCTTCATAAAGCTTGGTGACAAATGGGTGTCGCTGGGTACAAAGAAGACTTCCAGTGATGGAGCAGCATCACTAAGTTTAATCAACGTGACGTATCCTGTAGGAACATATAAGATTGCTGTTGTCTTCTATGGAGATACAACCTATGCAAGATCCGTTGGGTTTATGGACCTCAATGTACGTAAACTATACACTAAAATAGAGGTTGTTGGATCAACGAAAATCTATGATTCAGGAGGCCAAATCAACATTAAGATTGCCGATGAGCACAATAAAACTTTTGTGGTGGATGTAATGCTCGAGGTAGGCGGCATGGCATTTCAGTCAAGAACAGATGAGGGTGGATCAGCATCAATATGGGTGTATGGTGTTAAGCCTGGCGCCTACAAAGCACTAATATGGCACCCTAGTGATGAGTATAGGTATGCAAATTGCACGAAGTTCACTCTGACTGTTAGCGACGACGATCCGATGGGCCCATCCATAACCCTCGTCTCACAACCCACGAGTGTTGAGTACGATGAAGACCTCATAATTGAAGCCAGTATTACAGATGAGAGTGGGGTATATGGAGCGACTATCTGCTACTCGGTCAACAATGGCTCGCAGAAAAATGTCTCCATGGCATATGATGCAGAGAGGGGCGTATGGAGAGGGGTAATACCCGCTGAAGACTTGGTGTATGGGCAAGTATCATGGTTTATAGTTGCCTATGATGCTGATGCTGATTACAAGGGGGACTCTGCATCCTCGCAATCAGAAACAGTAATAACTTCGGTGGTTGATAACACACCGCCAGAGATACGTGGGTACTCAGTATCACCATTAGAACCAAAGGTTGGAGATGCGGTCATTGTGAGGGTCGACATATACGAACCTGAGGATGCATCAGGCATTAGTAGTGTGGTTCTAGAACTCAGACAGAGCAATGCCACAATAGCTACATACAATATGACTCTACAATTGGGCTTATACACAGCTGTGCTAGGGGAGCTATCTGCTAGTGAGTATGTCTGTGTGATAATAGCCCAAGACGCTGTGGGGAACAACGCAACAGTGGAGTTCGCACTCAAAGTAGGCGGCGTAGTGGAGGCCGGGATTGGCCTGGTACCAGAGATACTAATATCGTTTGCCCTGATCGGTGTAGCGATAATACTCATAGGAATAATAGCGTATTTGGTTGCAAGAAAACCAGAGGCTAAATAGCCAAAAATATTTTTCCTTTTTTCTTAGAGACGGAATAATATTGCTTTTTTCATGTGGTATTCACCTTCATTTCTAGGCTAGATATCTTGGAAATGGGCTTTTTAATTCCCTTCATAACGCAAATAAAGAGTATCTCATAATCGATTCCATCACAATACATTATTACCTGAGGCCAATGATGAAGCTATATAAAATCAAAAATGATGGTAGTCGGAAAAATCTGCCTTTAAACATTTCTGCCTAATTCTTGGCTGGGGGCGTCCCCAGCCTTCAATTTGAAGCGATACATATATAATACGACCCCAAACCACACCGAGGGACGGCCCCATGAGCAATAAGGAAAAGATAAATAAAAAAGTATCAATCCTCAGATCAACACGAATCATCGCAATCCTCACATACCAACTAGCAAAACTCATAATGCCAATGTACGGGCCGAAAGGCAGAAAAGGCTACGGAAAGCCAAGACTACTAGCCCTATACGCAGGCAAAACCGTACTGAAGAATGCGCCCTGGTCAGAAATCACCGAAATCGCGAGACTCGTCAAGGACGACATAGGCTGGAGGACATACCAGATGAATCCACAGTAAGGAAATTTGTGAGTAAACTGAGCATAAAAATCGTAAACACATTCATCGCCCTGACACTAGCCATAGTGGGCCTCAAGCACATCACTATCCCCGCGGACTCGACGGGCTTCACGCTCTATGGACCATCCCACTACTTCCTCAGGCGGGCAAAGAAGGGGGAATCGTTTATGAAGCTTCACGTGGCAATAGATGTTGATAGCAAGCTGATCTTGGTGTCCTAGCTGCGACCGATGGCGCGCATGATGGCAAGGTATTCAGGGAGCAGATAGTCAAGTTGTTGAAGGCTCTAAAGGATCTTTTGGGGTTTGACATAGCGTTTGTTCTCGCTGATGCTATGTATGATTCCGAAGAGAACATTCGTTTGGTCTGGAACGATCTTAGAGCGTTGCCCCTCATAAATATCGCGAGGGGTGGTGGGGCCATTAGAAATGCGCTTAGACTTCTTGTTAAGTGTCTTGTTGAAGCCAACAAGCACATATATGGTAGGAGATGGCTGTTGGAGGCTGCTTTCAAGACTATTAAGAGGCTTTTTGGCTGTTGGGGGTTAGGTTCTTGAGTGAGCGTATGGCTGCTATTGAGACTGCGTTTAAGGCTGTCTGCTATAATTTGTATCGTCTATGCCTCTACTTTGGGTTGCTGTAGGTGATGTCGTTTAAATGCAAATTTTTCCGACTACCATACCCAAAAACTACTCTAAAACAAAACTTATTGAACAAAAATCATGAAAAGAAATAACTATGTATAATGGC
>Ga0190310_1000669_pt1 | contig 11249 bp, 11 predicted proteins | sample 48700778_MG_FD_165059 | JGI IMG/M metagenome (GOLD analysis project Ga0190310, IMG submission 165059) | Hydrothermal vent sediment bacterial communities from Southern Trench, Guaymas Basin, Mexico - 4870-07-7-8_MG | ecosystem: Environmental > Aquatic > Marine > Hydrothermal vents > Sediment ... | reverse complement strand
TCATAATAGAGCCGAAACGGCGATCTAGTGTATCTTGATATAATCGGGAAAGATATAAAAAGGCGACGAAGATCTAAAAGCGTTATATGAGGAGCTCGAAGTACATGCGGTACTGACGGGGCATTTATAGCTTCTTTTAGCGATGAGTAGTGCGGTATGTCCTCATCAGGGAGTTCAAGCATGTCCTTGACAGAGAACTAGATAACTGTAAGCCAGAAGATGCAAAGGCGCTATACATTCTGACTTGAGCTTTGTCTAATTAATAAATGAAAAGAACTTTTTAATCTCTGGGGCTTTTTGTGCGTACCATTTTATAAACTTCTTTTTTACCTTAGAAAGTGTGCCCACGTCTCTAAGAGCGCCTTTGAGAACTAGCTCATCTATTATATCTTGAACCAACTGATCAGAGTAAGGCTTAAGGCTCTCAGCTATTTTAATGAACCTCCACAAATTAAGTGGACCAAATAATGTGGCGCAGCCTCTCTCAATAGCCATTGCACTTGCATCCTCTATTAGTTGCTGACTCCCTAATTTCTCTATAATCACATTAATTGGCTCACGGCCCAGCCCTTGAATAAGGTCTCTCAAACAGTCCATAATATGATGTAGAACAATGGCTTTAATAACATCTTCATCCAAGGTAAGCCCTCTTTCGTGCAATTTCTCGATAAGCTCGTAGCCTCTGATATCTCGAAGCTCCTCATCCATAGTTTCATCCACAATTCTCGCTATATCAACCTTTACACCCAACTTCATGGCCCATTTCCTATGAAGTCTCCAAGAGGGCATTACTTATCCCTCACCTGGAGGAGGTGTCTAGCGATTATCTATATAAGAATTGCTCTTCTTCCCCCAGATTAAGCTTTAACAGAGCTAGCTTGCTCAGCCCACTGAGCTGAGCATAAGTGCTCAGGTCAGTTTCTGACCTGGTCTGAGGAGCCTGAAGGCGCTCATCGCACGAGGAAGTTATGAAAACTATTAGGCCAGAAGGAACTTTTCAAGCTCTGCTCAGTATGTGTTTCATGGCAACAATGGTGGGCCGGCCCGGATTTGAACCGGGGACCTCCTCCGCGTGAGGGAGGCGTCCTACCAGGCTAGACCACCGGCCCCATTAGGGCAGGCCATCGGCGTGTGTAATAAGCCTATCGCATGGCCCTATGGCCGAACCTAGCTAGGTAGTCCTCTGGGCTTGGGAAGAGGCGCTCAACCATCTCCATGGCCTTGGCACCTGCTGTGGCCTTCTGCAGGGCAGCTACATCCCTTAGCGAGCTGAACTCCTCCACACGCCCATCTGGCCTGACACGCCTAACCCTTATGCAGCCTTCAACCATGCAGTTCGCCACGCAGGCAGTGCAGTAGATGCAGAGCTCCTCCTGGACTATCAGGTGCCCCTCCCGCCAGAATATGGCGCTGGTGGGGCAGGCCTTAACGCATAGGTCGCACTGGGGGCCATAGCACTTCCCTATATCTATGCTTACCGAGCCACTTGAGAAGAACTCTGGAATGTCGAGGGCGCTTAGGACCTCCTCCCTAACGGCCTTCCTACGCTTTTCCTCTTCCCTCACCATCAGGCTGAATATGTCCACCGACCCGCTCAAGCCAGCTCGGATGGGCTAGATCGGCTCATAAGCACTTCGCTTAGCCCCGGTGGCCTAGGCTAGCACGACCAATAGGCTTATAACAGGCCATGAGCGAAGGGGGAAACGGGGTGGGCCCGTAGCTCAGCAAGGAAGAGCGCCGGACGTGGGTGGGCCAGGATGCCTCCCCACTTCCTTCTTCTCAGGACCCCCCTCCTGGCCCACCCACGGGCGAGGCTTTTAACCCGGTGGTCCCGGGTTCAAATCCCGGCGGGCCCGCCAGGCTGAGCTAGCGTGAAGGCAGGCTCCTCTTACACTGGGTGAGTGCCTAGAGATGGGATTCGTGGATTCCTAGATCCTAGCGAATTGTCCCATTCCTAATTAGGTATGAGGCTGGGTAAGGCTTGATCCACGCCTCTGGCCTGTGCCTGAGGGGCTAGCTGTTGGCAGGCAAAGCTAATACAAAGGCCACTTAGGCCTGGGCAGGAGGTGCTGGGCATAAGGGATGAGAGAAGCGTGAGGAAGGGGCTTCCTGCCCTCCTAGCCACAGCTACGCTATGGGGCTCCTCCTTCCCAGCGATAAAAGTGGTCGTAGGCCAGGTCGGGGGCCTTACATACGTATGGCTCAGGGGCCTCCTGGCCCTACTTAGCCTTAGCCCATACGTGGCCGTCGTGATTAAGCGTGGTAAGATCAGCCGTAGCCTTGCCCTCGGTGGCCTGTTAACTGGCCTCACTTACGCAGTGGCCCTCTGGCTCCAGGGCTGGGGCATGGAATACACAACTGCATCAAATGCAGCTTTCATAACTGGCCTAAACGTGGTATTCGTCCACGTCTATACTGCCCTGGTCAGAAGGGCCTATGGGCTTCACCTGGCATCCTCACTTATCCTTTCTGTTCTAGGCCTCTATGCTCTAACGGCACCAGGAGGTGGCCTTGGCGTGGGGGAGGTCCTAGTCTTGCTAAGCGCTGTCCTCTGGGCTGCGCAAATACTACTAGTAGATAGGTTTGGTCGTGAAGACCCAATAGCATTTGCCTTCTTTGAAGTAGCTCCCACAATAGCATTTATCGTGCCAGATGCTATATCTGGCATGCCAAGCATCAGCCAGGAGATCCTCCTCTGGTCCCTCTACCTAGCCTTAGCATGTAGTGATGCTGCCTTTGCCCTCCAAGCACTGGGCCAAAAGCACTTAGAGCCAGCTACATCAGCTATCATACTCTTGCTTGAACCAGTATTTGCATCCCTCTTTGCCTTCCTGCTCCTAGGCGAGATCATGACGCCCATACAGGCCCTCGGTGCTCTTATGATAGTCCTCGCCATGTTGATATCCTGCTTAATGGAAGGTCGGGGGCAGAGAAGGCAAGCTTAACTTAGCCTACTCCCCTTAGGCCTAAGATCAAGTAACGAAAACTCATACCAAGCGGTACTGTTATAAGGCTGTGGAGGCCTTATGACAAGGGAGATAGGGTTGGCTGCCGCTCAAAAGCGAGTCTCGGAGGCTCGTGAAGCTGGCACTTTAGTAAGAGCAGTGAGAATAAAGAACTTCCGGGGCATAGCGGAAGGAGAGCTCGACGGTCTGACAGGCATCACGGTATTGGTGGGAAGGAACAATACAGGTAAGTCCACAGTGTTGGAGGCCCTCTATCTAGCTGCAACTGGATGTGATTACGATTCATTTGGGCGCAATCCGTTAGAGTACGTGGTGAAGAGAAGAGGTTGGTTTGGCATCCACTCTGTAACCTGGTTATTTTTCATGGAAGAGGAAGAGTGCAGCATAACTATAGTTTTTGATACGCCCTCAGAGCGAACATTATCACTACGACGTGTAGCTATCGACGTAAGTCTACTTAGCTTCTTGGAACGCCAAGGACTAGATGTAGCAGGACCAATCGCGTACATTACTTCAAGTACTGAAGGTAATTTTATAAGGAAGTATGGGCATTCCTTTGATGCAAAAGGTAGATATGTGCGTGTAGGCCTAGCAGAGAAAGGTGGAGAGCCTATAAATGCGCTTCTCTTAGACTGGGAATTAGCAGCTTCCTTTGGACACCCAGAAGGTTGCTACTCACTTATGATGGGGAGTGGCGGGACGGCAGCCAAAGAGTTAGTGTTAGCTGTCCTCGGGCCACGATACGGGATAAAGGACATAGAGCCACTCATGTTAAGCGAAGAATCACCAGAGCTGGGCCGGGTGCGCTGGGCGCTCCATGTAATCTACCCTAATTATGCAATACCTGTTTACCTCCTGGGGGACGGTCTCCGCTTAACCCTGACGTACCTAATGCTCCTCTCCACAGCCTCAAATGCTCTCCTCCTCCTTGAGGAGCCAGAGCTCCACCAGCATCCAGGCCTGCTTGAGCTGATTGCTGATGCCATAATCCGCTCCAGGGCCCAGAGGGGATGCCAGGTAGTGGTTTCCACGCATAATCTTGAGCTCATAGATCTCCTACTCGAAAAGGCTAGTGAGCTTGGCGTGCTAGATGATATCACAGTTTACAGGCTCGAGCTGAAAGAGGGCAAGTTGAGCTCCGTGAGGTATTCAGCTCAGGAAGCCAAGGAGCTAAGGGAGGAGCTCAGGTACGATTTAAGGCGATGAGTATGGCCATCGTGGCCATACTAGTTGAGGGAGAGCTTGACCATATCTTTTACGAGCATTACATAAGGAGGGTGATGGGCGGCCAGAGGGTAGGCCATGAGGTACTGCCCGAGCCCATCAGGGAGTTGCTTGAAGAGGCTCGTAGGGTCAGATTTGACGTTCTTAAGCTGGAGGATAGGCTGCTCGTGTTGGTAAGGTGCGGTGGTTTTGAGGCCATGAGAGCATTACTCGGCCTACTCCTTAGACACCGTGATGAACTTGTTAGAGAGGGGCTTTGCGATGTAATATTAGTGAGCGATGCGGATAAAAATGTACGAGCTACCATAGAAGGCAAAGTAGGCTCTATCTTAGGAAGCTGCGGATGGCAATGGCAGGATGAGCATGCTATCCTCGTAGAGGTATCTGGGCGTAAATTACGTATATCTGGCATTACTCATGGGCTCTCAGGAAAGGGTAGGACAGGGCAGCTTGAGGATCTGGTGGAACTCCTGGCAACTAAGCTTTACCCAAGGGAGGAGCATGCTATAAGGATGCTTGAGGCCGAACTCGGAAGAGAACTTAACTCAAAACAGAAAGCATCCATCTTCGCAGCTCTGTTATCTAAGCATCAGAGCAAGGAGGAGCTCGTGGCAGGGTTACTGAGGAGTGCGAAGAACCACCACCTTGAGCAATTGAGAGATTTGCTGAGGGAGCTTGAAGAGGCCCTTAGGCCCTAAACCACTTGAACATGAGATAGCGGATGCGACCCCCTTCTTCATCTACGAGGGCAATTACAAAGCGCTTCCTAACCGTCGTGGCTAGCCTACCAGCCCTCACGACCTCTGGTGCTGTTATCTGATCCCCTGGCCTCCTAACGGAAACCAAGAAGGGGGCATGTTCTAACCCTGGGCCAAGCCTGTAGACGGCGAAATCACAGCCGAACTTAATGCCAGTTGTAACCACGAGGCCTGAATCCCTTAGGTCCTTGTAGACGGCGTATTTAATGTCAAAGTCCTCATGGATTAAGCGACCAAGCTTCCTTAGCTCATCTGGCTTTACCTCACGGCCTGAGGGGCCTTCGTAGACTTCTATTTGCCCCTCCTCAAGTAGGTAGAGCCCCTCCATGAGGTCCAGTATAAGGGGGGCATTGAAATCAGGCCCCTTTGGCTTTGGGATGCCTAAGGGCTTACCGAAGAAGCCTAGCTTATATACGGCCCTTGCCTCCTCCACATCCCATATGATGAGAAAGCTACCAACTAGCTCTGCCCTAGCGATGGGCATGGCTAGGCCCTCAGAGGGAGAGGGCGAGGATCCTAGCTGTATCTGCAGCATCTAGGACCTTATCTGCAGCATCCTCAAGTAGCTTAGCGACATCCCAGGTTAGGAAGAGCATCTTCAGCTTCATGTTCTTATCAAGTATCATTACCTCTACCTCCCTGTATAGGCTATCTACTTCCCTCTCAAGCGCCTCTACTTCAGATATGAGGTTCTTTGCTGTAGCGGGGTTCATAACCAATGCTAGGGAAACCTCATTGAGCTTCTCAACAGTAGCTCCTACTGCATCAGCTAGCTTTGCTATGGCCTCCCTTATCTCATCTGGGACCTTTCGGCCCGACATGAGCTGTAACATTCGGAAGACAGCCCCCTCATAGAAATCGGCTATCTCACTAACTTGGTATAGGAAGCGCATTACGTCCTCTCGGCACGTCATTATGCCCGATACGCCTGCTAGGCTCTCTATTATACGCCCTCGCTCCTCGTTAAGGGCTCCCTCTATCTCCTTCATACGGAGGAAGAGCTGCTCAGCGCCATCCTTATCCCATCTCCTAAAGCAATCTACTATATCAAGTGTTAAGCGAGCCATATTTACTAGCTGTTTTACGTAGTCATGGCAGGCCCTTAGCACTGCCCTCTGGCCCCTCAGCGCTGCATCGGATGGCAGCAATCTTCCTCACCGCCTTCCCTTCTGCCCCTTATGCCTTAAGATAGAGGGAGGGTTAGCTTAAAAGTATTCCTTGATTAAATGCCGTAGCTACTCTAAATGGGCTTACCTAGTTCGCTGAACTCTAGCTTTCGCCTGAAGAATGCATGTAGCCTATCTGGCAAGCCTGATATCGCTGTCCTAACCTGGCCCCAAGTATCCCTATCCCTGAGCGTTACCGTATCATCCTCTAGCGTCTGGTAATCAATTGTTATGGCTATTGGTATGCCAATCTCATCGCAGCGAGCATACCTACGCCCTATGGATCCAGCCTCATCGTATTCTACATCAAAGCCCTCAGAGAGCAGGAACTCATATACCTCCCTGGCCTTCTCTGGTAGGCCATCCCTGCTGACGAGCGGTAGGACGGCTACTTGTATGGGTGCTATATCCCTTGGCAGCTTGAGCACTATCCTCTCATCCCTCACCGTGTATGCGTGCTCAAGGGCCACGTAGGCGAGCCTATCTAGGCCGAAGGATGGCTCTACGACATGCGGTATTATGTGCTTACCCCTTACCTCCCTCTTGGCCTTAACAACAGCTATGTGCTCACCCGTGAGCGTGTACGGGCCTACGGCTACTCTGCCCTCCTCCTCAAGGGCCTTAGCTATGGCCTCATCCTCCATGCCTGAGAGCAGCTTAAGCACTTCTGGGGCCTTCTGGCCGAAATCACGTTTTATCTCCTTAACCTTCGGCTTAACCGAGACCTTCTCTACCGTGATTGGCTCCTTGAACTCCCTGAAGGCAGTTAGATCAACTCCCGACCACTTCGTATGCCTGCTCAAGTCGTAGTCCGTCCTGTAGTTGTGGCCTGATACCTCAACCCAGCCCCAACGCTCCGTCCAGACCTCTTGGTCGTAGCCCTGAACTGAGTAGTGTGCCCTCTCCCACTCCAGCTTCTCTATGAACCGCTGCTTATCGGCTGGCACGCCTAGCTCCTCAAGCAGGCGTTTTGCCAGGGCCATGAAGTAGGCCATCCACTCCACCTTTATGTAGCCCCTCTCAAGTGCCTCACGGACGGTTAGCTCAACTGGCTCCTCAGAGCCCTTCAGCCTTACCTCAGCTGGCAAGAGCCTTAGGACCTCATTCTCAACCTCGTGGAGCCTTGGGCAGCTTGGGTCCTCTGGGTCAAAGAAGAACTCATAATCAATTATGGTGAACTCCCTTAGCCTTATTGGCCCCTGCCTAGGCGATATCTCGTTCCTAAGTGCCCTGCCTATCTGGACAACGGCAAAGGGTAGCCTCTTCCTGGCCTGCTCGTAGAGGCGCTTGAACTCCACGAATATGCCTTGTGCTGCCTCTGGCCTCCCGTAGCCAACTGCATCTGAGTACGGGCCTATGGTCGTTACGAACATGGTCGTGAAGTAGCTCGGCCTGCCTAGCTCGCCCCCGCACTCAGGGCACCTTATGCCCCTTGAGGCCATCTCAGCCATCATCTGCTCTAGGCTTAGCTTCTCAGCGTCCTTTACGCCAGCATCCTCAAGCAGGTGGTCGGCCCTGAACTTACGGCCACACTTAAGGCACTCAACCATTGGCTCCTTGAAGTGCTCTACGTGGCCAGATGCCTCAAATACCTTGCTCGGCATTATAACTGGCGAGTCTATCTCTAATGCCCCTAGGGGCTTCACGTAGATTTCCCTAAACTTCCTTATTATCCGCTCCTTAAGCAGGACGCCAAGTGGGCCATAGCAGATGAAGCCACTTACGCCACCATATATCTCAACAGCTGGCCAGAAGAATCCCCTACGCCTTGCTAGCTCGCTTACCAGCTCATACTTATCCTTTCTAGCCAAGCCTTACCAGCCCCTGCTTACGTGGGCCGTGAAGAAGGATATAAGGTATTAGTGGAGGCTTGGTGGGAGGTGGTTGCCCTGCCAGTGAGGGTGTTGGTTACCGACCCAGTAGACCCCATTGGCCTTAGGCTACTAGAGGAAGCTGGCATTGAGGTTAGCTACGAGCCCGATATAGGCCCCGAGGGCCTCCTGGCCAGCGTGGCTAACTACGATGCCCTCATGGTAAGGGGGCGCACGAAGGTAACGAGGGCCATCATAGGGGCCAGCGGGGGCCAGCTAAAGGCCATCTGCCGTGTTGGCGTGGGCTTAGACAACATAGACCTTGAGGCTGCTAGGGAGGCTGGCGTGGTCGTTATGAACACGCCAGAGGCCCTAACAGAGGCTGTTGCCGAGCTAACCGTTGGCCTCATGCTTGCCCTAGCCAGGCGGATACCGTATGCGGATGGCCAGCTGAAGGGAGGGCGCTGGGCGAAGAGGGAGCTCATGGGCTTTGAGCTACGTGGCAAGACGCTTGGCATAATTGGTTTCGGTAGGATTGGCCAGAGGGTAGCTGAGATATGCCATGCCCTTGGCATGAGGATCCTGGCCTTCAGGAGGACGAGGCCACCTGGCATAGCAGAGGTCCTGGCTAGGACGGGCTCTCGTATGGTGCCACTAGATGAGCTGATTAGCTCATCTGATATAATAACGCTCCACGTCCCCCTCACGCCCCAGACGAGGCACATGATAGGTGAGCGTGAGATAAGCATGATGAAGGATGGGGCCATCCTAATAAACACATCTAGGGGTGGTGTTGTTGATGAGGAAGCTCTCTACAAGGCTCTGGTGAGCGGGAAGCTAGCAGGTGCTGCCCTAGATGTATTTGAGGAAGAGCCACCGAAGGGCATAAGCTTGAAGCTAGCTAGCCTGCCGAACGTAGTAGCAACACCGCACATAGGCGCTCAAACGGTTGAGGCACAGGAAGCAGCCTCTAGGCTAGCTGCTGAGAAGCTGCTTGAGTTCTTCAAGTCCAGGGGCCTCATATAAGGTGCTCAGGCATCAAAGAGGAGCCTAGTGAGCAGGTAGGGGCCTCTGAGGGCCTCGTAGGCCAGGATGGCCAGGGAGGATGGCAGGACAATGGCGTAGGCAATAGCGTTCCCAAGGGCTAGGTCGCCTAGGGGCACGAGGGCCATTACGTTCTGGGCCGTGAAGGGGAAGAGCAGCGGGTTATATGAGTGCTGCATGGCATCTATTAGGACATGCGAGAGGTTCCCAAGGGCACTTGATACGTAGAGGTTCAGGAGCGAGCTGGATCTAACACCCAGGGCCTCAATCTGTGCCCTAAGCAGGTGCCTGAGCAGGAAGACAATTGCTATTGTTATGAGGGGGCCTAGCGTTAGAGCACCGAATAGGCTGTGTAGAATCAGCCTATGGGCTTGAACGTAGGGCTCCGTAGCTGGCAGGAGGCCAAGCCAGGCGCCAAGGGCAAAGAAGGGGCACTCTACATCGGGCGTGAACGAGCCTATGGCTAGGCCAGCCATATCAAGCTCTAGCCCAGCCCTCTTAGCAGCCTTCCTCATGGCGTAGGCAAGTGGGTAGTGGAAGGGGGTTAGGGGCACGTTAGGCACCTCTCTGGGCATCCCTTATGGCCTTCTCAACCGCAGCCCTCGCAAGCATAGCGGATAGGTGTATCATGTCCTCGCCCAGGAGCGGGTCCTCAACGTGGGAGGCAAGGCATGGATATATCTGGACGTAGAGGCCAGCTAGGGACGGGGCTTCCTCAGCTCTAGCTCCCACGAGCCTACGGGCCATGTAGTAAGTTGAGCCACATGGAGCCCCCCTAATGACCTTAACACGCTTAACCCTGCCACCCTCTAGCTCAATAGTTACGGTAGGGCGACCAAATCGCCTAGAGAAAGCATGTATTGGACCTGGCCCACTAGAAAGAGAGCAGAATGGCCTTGGAAATGAGAAGGGAAGCCCCATTTCCTCTAGCTCCTCTGAAAGCTGGAGTTCTAGGCCCCTGGGCAGGACACGGTAATCATCTACTGGGCATATCAGGCCTCTCACATCTAACTTCCTTGCTAGCTCAGGGATTAGAAGGGTAGCACTAGCTTCCTCAAGCAGGAAGAGGGCTAAATCTGCACCAGCTACCTCACTAGGAAGGCCCTCTAGGATTTTCCCTACTAGGACCTCTGTTTCCTCATCTAACATCTTGGGGAGGCCCTTCCTTATTTTTACATTCCATATTTGCCATTCTGGAGCTTGCTCCCTTACATGCTTGATTATTCTCTCGCCATACCAGCCTTGGTAGAAAGCTACTACCTGCATGGCCAGCCCTGGTAGAAGGACATCAGGCCCACTTAAAAACTACGGCCCTCCTAGTGGCTACCTCAAGCACCTTCCTAGCTACCCTAATTGCCTTCCTAGCCCTAGCACTACGCCTTAGGACCACGGTCAGCCTGGCCTCCCCGACTTGAGCTGAAAGTGGCCTTAGGCCAAAGGTGGCCTTAAGGGCCTCAAGCACATCTGCCTCTACTACCTCTGGCAGCTTCTTTGTGCACTGGTTTGGGCAGTTAGTGCAGAAGCCCCTAAGCCAGCATAAGCCTGTGCAGGGGACCTGAGCGCAGAAGGCATTAGCACAGCAAGCAGCCTTAAAGGCCACCAGCCCTTTCTCCCTAGCTAACCTTATGGCCTTGGCCTTTAGGTCGGGGCAGGGCACCACGACCAAGCTATCGCCAACTGGCCCCCTCAGCCTAGATCTTATTGGCCTATCTAGGCCCAGCCTAGCAAGCCTAGCTAGTATGGCCCTTGAGACCCTTAGGGAGCCAACTACAACGCCAACTGCACCAGCTGACCTAGCCTCCGAGAGCAGATCCTCAAGCTCAAGCTCTACTAGGCCAGGTATGAGGGGCCTGAGGAAGAGCATGGGCTTTAGGCCTGCCTTCCTAAGCTCCCTAATGGCCTCTAAGCGCTCCCAGGGAGGTGGGGCCTTGGGCTCAAGCTCCCTAGCCCCCTCCATTGTTACAATTGTTATCAGGGGGCTAATTGATATGTCCTTTGGCATCTCCTTGGCCAGGGAGGCATCTATTGGCATCTTGGTGGAGAACTGGATAGGGTTTCCAAGGTGTGCTGCTACGGCCCGCATTATACCTAAGGTCTTACTCACGAGCAGCGGGTGGAGGGGATCGCACACGGCCCCCATGGCGAGGAAGGTCCCCATCCTCCCTGGCACGAAGTAGGGGTTGGCTAACAGGGCGTAGACCATCTCAAGGCCAGAGAGGGGCGTTGGCTCTAGCTCGGTGGGGCCAGTTCCAAGGACATCGGGGACGTAGCAGTATAGGC
>Ga0190310_1000666_pt1 | contig 11283 bp, 9 predicted proteins | sample 48700778_MG_FD_165059 | JGI IMG/M metagenome (GOLD analysis project Ga0190310, IMG submission 165059) | Hydrothermal vent sediment bacterial communities from Southern Trench, Guaymas Basin, Mexico - 4870-07-7-8_MG | ecosystem: Environmental > Aquatic > Marine > Hydrothermal vents > Sediment ... | reverse complement strand
CTGTGAAAAGAGCTTGAGCACTGCGTCGTATGTCTTTATATATGAGAGGGAAAATTATCAATTCCAGATAGAAAGATTTATAAAAAGGGAGGATACAAACTATAATGAGAAAAAGAACGGAAAAAAAGGGCTGTTAAAATCCAAGAAAACAAGGATTGAAATGCGCTTTTTTATTGTCGTCGTAGCCGACGAGAACTAGTTAAAATCCAAGAAAACAAGGATTGAAATAGAAGGAAGAGGGGGTGAGTGAAAATGTATACGCATCAGTTAAAATCCAAGAAAACAAGGATTGAAATGGGAAGGCAACCCCTTCTCCGCTCCCAGTTAAAGCCGTTAAAATCCAAGAAAACAAGGATTGAAATATGCACTCTGCGCACCTTGCGAGCTTCACGCCGTTATCGTTAAAATCCAAGAAAACAAGGATTGAAATCCTCAAACGCCTCTAAGACCTCCGTAACGGCTTTCACACCGTAGTTAAAATCCAAGAAAACAAGGATTGAAATCTGTTCAACAGTCCCCATCTTCTTTTGTTCAGAGTGGTTAAAATCCAAGAAAACAAGGATTGAAATTATCGCATTATCACTTCAATTTCGTCATCCGTAAGGTATCGTTAAGATTGAAATGTTCCTTGACATATTGTAACAATTTTATGCTCTCCTCTGAGTTAAAATCCAAGAAAACAAGGATTGAAATCATGCTAAATACACAATCCCAACACACGCCAATTCAATCGCGTTAAAATCCAAGAAAACAAGGATTGAAATGAAGGTCGCTGAAAAGAAGGAAATGTTTTTCATCCTTTGTTAAAATCCAAGAAAACAAGGATTGAAATTAATTTGTCTGTAGGTGCTTAGGAATCGCTGGACCGTGTTAAAATCCAAGAAAACAAGGATTGAAATCTATATAGATTGATATTTTCTTTATATCGTCGTCGGTTAAAATCCAAGAAAACAAGGATTGAAATTATCACTTCTTCCATCTCCATTTTTCACCACCTCCGTTAAAATCCAAGAAAACAAGGATTGAAATCTGGATTGCTCGCTGACTCCTCTTCCTTGCTTTGCTTGGTTAAAATCCAAGAAAACAAGGATTGAAATTACCTCCAATATCTCCCATTCCATTTAAATCCACCACCTCGTTAAAATCCAAGAAAACAAGGATTGAAATTCTTCTTCTCATAAGAATGGATGAAATTATGCCGATTGTTAAAATCCAAGAAAACAAGGATTGAAATGCTCTACCAATTTCATTATTTTTCTTTTTGTTTCCTCTGTTAAAATCCAAGAAAACAAGGATTGAAATGTCTCTGTTGGGCCGTCAAATATCTCGTTATCTCTTCCTCGTTAAAATCCAAGAAAACAAGGATTGAAATTGTTCTCCACCGTTCTTATCCACTTCAGAATATCTGCTTTCGTTAAAATCCAAGAAAACAAGGATTGAAATAAAAAATAAAGGAAAGGAGGCTTAATCCACCTCCTTCGTTAAAATCCAAGAAAACAAGGATTGAAATAAAGTATCCTTGCGTTTCTGAAGTTGCCTCGTAGAATTTCCGTTAAAATCCAAGAAAACAAGGATTGAAATTATATTTCTATATATTCTATGGCGAGTGTCAAGCGGGTTAAAATCCAAGAAAACAAGGATTGAAATATGAACACTCCCTCCCCAGTTGGGTTATCTACTATAAGTTAAAATCCAAGAAAACAAGGATTGAAATACCTCTAATATCTTTACCTCCATCAGCACCACCCCCCGGTTAAAATCCAAGAAAACAAGGATTGAAATCTACGCTCATAAACCCCTGCAAGTCTCCGCAGAAATTGTTAAAATCCAAGAAAACAAGGATTGAAATCTTCCAAAATCTTCTTTCCGATATGGCTGATTTTTCGTGTTAAAATCCAAGAAAACAAGGATTGAAATTCCTTATAGCACAATTCAAAGCCTGTCTCCTCTCTGAATGTTAAAATCCAAGAAAACAAGGATTGAAATGCCGTGTATCTCACGCCAAGGCGGTTTTACAACTTCTTCGGTTAAAATCCAAGAAAACAAGGATTGAAATCATATACATATCGGTATTTCAGCAAGGCGAGGAAAAGTTAAAATCCAAGAAAACAAGGATTGAAATAGAGTGGCGCCTCGGGCTCACAATTGGGGAACGCCGGTTAAAATCCAAGAAAACAAGGATTGAAATCCTTTAATACATATTGCCCGTTTTCAAAACACAATTGTTAAAATCCAAGAAAACAAGGATTGAAATGAAGATGTGATTTTCATATCTCATCAACCCTCTTGGGTTAAAATCCAAGAAAACAAGGATTGAAATGAGAGACCAGTGCGTCGTCGCTCTGCTGTATGATGCGTTAAAATCCAAGAAAACAAGGATTGAAATGCTTGGATAACTGTCGCTGTGGTTGTAAACTCCTCTCCAGTTAAAATCCAAGAAAACAAGGATTGAAATTCGCTCTGTTCTCAAAACCGTATTCTGTTGATGGCAGTTAAAATCCAAGAAAACAAGGATTGAAATGAGTGCGTCGTGAGCGACCTTCACTTATTCATGCAATGTTAAAATCCAAGAAAACAAGGATTGAAATTGTTAAACTGTGTTGCCAACCCCTTCAACCTCTCCTCGTTAAAATCCAAGAAAACAAGGATTGAAATGCGTATCTTCTCCAGTCAAGCCACTGAAAACCTCTAGTTAAAATCCAAGAAAACAAGGATTGAAATTAATCTCACCTCCAAATTATTTCAGATAGTATCTTATGTTAAAATCCAAGAAAACAAGGATTGAAATCGTGGCGGAAATCTCAATTCTCCTCTTTTCTTTCCGCCTTGTTAAAATCCAAGAAAACAAGGATTGAAATAAAATATCTGTTACATCGTATCTCTGAAAGCCCCTCTTGTTAAAATCCAAGAAAACAAGGATTGAAATTATTTCAAAGAGTTTTTCAGACCTTCCCATTTATTCTCGTTAAAATCCAAGAAAACAAGGATTGAAATATAACAGCCGTTATGAATAGAGAGAAGCAAGGATTATTTGTTAAAATCCAAGAAAACAAGGATTGAAATTTTGTTTAATATCTCTCTCAATTCTTTATTTTCTTCCGTTAAAATCCAAGAAAACAAGGATTGAAATTCCCTCCTAATCTCATCAGTGCGGTCTATCAGCTCTATATCAGTTAAAATCCAAGAAAACAAGGATTGAAATTCTCTTAAATTCCACTTCGGCCTCTCTTCTCGCTTTGGTTAAAATCCAAGAAAACAAGGATTGAAATTATCTCGCCATACAACCGCTCCAGCACATCCAACTCATGTTAAAATCCAAGAAAACAAGGATTGAAATTACCATCGTTTGTTTTGTTTTCGGATGCCAATAGAGTTAAAATCCAAGAAAACAAGGATTGAAATTCTCGCCTTCTCCACAATTTTATCTCTTCTTGTCGCCTTAGTTAAAATCCAAGAAAACAAGGATTGAAATTGCTGTTCTAATTCTTTCACGAGTTTGCTTGCTGTCAAAGTTAAAATCCAAGAAAACAAGGATTGAAATAAAACAGTCTCATCGGTTAGATAGAGTTCCCAATATTTCGTTAAAATCCAAGAAAACAAGGATTGAAATTAAGAACTAAATCAGCGCCCTCCCGCTTTGCATATCCTCTGTTAAAATCCAAGAAAACAAGGATTGAAATAAACTTACAATTGCGGAATTGCTCACAGCGGAAAAGAGGTTAAAATCCAAGAAAACAAGGATTGAAATTTTGGGATACCATCATAAGCGGAGGCAAGATCTACTCGTTAAAATCCAAGAAAACAAGGATTGAAATTCTCAATAACAAGCGTATGCGGTGAGAAATCTACTAGTTAAAATCCAAGAAAACAAGGATTGAAATTCTTCGTGATTAATCGCTATGAGAAATACTTGGGGAAGTTAAAATCCAAGAAAACAAGGATTGAAATGTGGCAGATGGGGCAGATAATATTGCCTGTGATACTGTTAAAATCCAAGAAAACAAGGATTGAAATTATGAATTTCTCCACGCTCTCAATCCTTAATTCCTTGTTAAAATCCAAGAAAACAAGGATTGAAATTCGTTAATAAATTCCATCTGCGTTTATTTGTTGTGTGTTAAAATCCAAGAAAACAAGGATTGAAATACATTGTCGGGGTTCGTGGTGCATGCATCAGGCAAAGAGGTTAAAATCCAAGAAAACAAGGATTGAAATAACCTTACCGCCGAGACAAATCCAATGACCGTAGCAACGTTAAAATCCAAGAAAACAAGGATTGAAATACAACAAACAGAAGTCCTGATGCAGAAAGCTCGGAAAGTTAAAATCCAAGAAAACAAGGATTGAAATTATATCTTCTGAAAGTTGCTGAAAAGAAAGATATGTGTTAAAATCCAAGAAAACAAGGATTGAAATCTTCTGACATGTTGCCTGCATGATGAATTTCTGCTTTGTTAAAATCCAAGAAAACAAGGATTGAAATAAAAGAAAAAATCCTTATAAATAAATCTAAAGTCAGTTAAAATCCAAGAAAACAAGGATTGAAATTACACTCGAATTGTGATTTCCAGGACTAATACCGTTAAAATCCAAGAAAACAAGGATTGAAATGATTTTCCTTTCTATTTCTCCCATCTCTCCTCTCCTCGTTAAAATCCAAGAAAACAAGGATTGAAACATCTTATTTATCGCTAGCCCCATTTGATAGAGAGCGTTAAAATCCAAGAAAACAAGGATTGAAACAAAAGAATGGAATTCTTCGCATTCTCTCCGCATGTCTCGTTAAAATCCAAGAAAACAAGGATTGAAACACATACTCCACGCATCTTTGATACCCTCGCCTATGCGACCAGTTAAAATCCAAGAAAACAAGGATTGAAATCTGCGACACTGATAGCAGCCGTATTCTCAATATTTCAGTTGAAATTCAAGAAAACAAGGATTGAAATACAGGGTTAAGGGCTTGCGTCTGCATTAATCTAATTAATAATTAACCCTGCATTGTGGCACGCTCTTCAAGGATGTAAGAGAACTCATCCGCATCCCTTATCTTTTCAAGCTCTTCCCTGCGAATCAGCACGGTTTTATCTATTTGCATGCGCTTTATCTTACCATTAACGACAAATACGGACTTCATGCCCGTAATTTCTGAAATACTACTCACTATCTTCGCACGCTTCACTAACCTTGATGTGCATTTGCTTATACCTGTCAGTATTTTCTCCGCTTCTTGCATTCTCGTTGTATTCGTTGCATTTACTTTTTCCTCCTCTTCTTTCCATTCCTCTTCCGTTCCATGCTCAATCTTCTCTGCGGAGCCTCGCTCTTCCTCTCTGGGCATTGAAACTGCGTTGAAAGGTGCGAATGCGGTTGTGAATATTTCGAAGCCGATGCGTTCCATCGTGCTTAAAATGCGTCTTTCGAGACTTGAAAGCATCTTTTCGGCGGGAGGAACGCTCTCAACGGTTTTGAGCATGTCAATGTGGCGAATCAGCCTCGCTTCAAGGATTTCCTCAAGTTTCAGAGCGATTTCAATTGTTGTAGAGGCGCCACGCTCATATTTGCTCACACTCCTGCGTGAGACGCCGAGCGCTGATGCGAGTTCGCCGAGCGAGAGGTTTTTCTGCTCTCTGGCTGCACGCATCGCTTCACCATCTATGCTAACGAAAAGACCGCCTGCTGAAGAATAAACGCAAGGTCTGAAATCGCTCACGAAGTAGTCGTGGAGAGTTTGCGTGTTCACCGCAGGTATGCCGTATCTGAAATATACGACACCGTCCTCAAGCATTCCGACGCCTGAACGCTCACCGACAATCAGCGGATATGCGAGCAGAAAAAATGCCACCCTTTTCATACTTCGTGCCACTTCATCGCTCACACCGTCTATGTTTTGAACTGCTTTCACGATGAGTGTGATGTCATCTCTGCGAGCTGCGAAGTCAAAGCAGCGTGAATCACACATCGCAGATATAACAAATCCCGCTTCTTGCAGAATGCCCCTCGCTCTTCGCAGCAGCTCCTCCCGCATCATTCTTTATTTCATTCATTTTTTGACGGTAGCTCCGAAAGTCATCCACCATGACCTTCGGATTGCCTCCTCGGCTCCGGTAGGTTCACCTCATAGGCGTTGATAGTTTCAACGCCTCGCCACCCCACCTTCATCACTTCAACGGAGAGCCTTTCGGGGGCGCCGCACCTCCCCACATCTAAGAGGTTCAGACACGCATTCACATCTCTATCCAATCCGCAAACGGGACACGCCCTCAGGGAATTCACAAGACCCCCGCATCGGGCGCATATTTTAGATGTGTTGTGCGGTGGTTTATAATCTACTGGACTTCCGTTGAGCAAGGCTTTATATTCTATGTAGCTCTGAATGCGGTGGAACGGTAGCGAGTTCAGACGGCGCTTCATTTTCTTCGTTCTCACTGAGACTTCTTGCACTCTTCCACTCTTCTTGTTGTATTTCTTTACCTTTCTGTTGGCTGATTTCCTCAAACCTTTCAGATTCTCTAAGATGAAGCCATAACCTTTCAGCGTGTCTGCTAAGAATCTCGTCGCCTTGTGCAAGATGTCCTTTATCCTATTCGCTTCTCGCTCACCGTATTTTCTCAGAAGCTCGTCTCTCTTCTTTCCTCTCACTTCTCTCTGAATCTTCTTTCTCTTTTCGAAGTAGGTTTCCCTTATGCGCTTAATGCCGAGGTATATTTTTGCTGCTTTACCGTCAGAGGTGACATAAGTTATGTTGTCTTCGTTCACATCCACCGCAACAAATCCTCTCGGCTCTGACAAATCCACATAAACTCTTATCGGAATGTAGACAAATCTCTCGCCTAAGAGGATTTCCTTCACCTCACCCTTTGACAGCAGCTCTTTGTGATAGTCTGAGAGCTCAAGCGGAATCTCTATGCGCTCTTTAGGTCTTATTGTGAGAGCTAAGACACTTCGCTCAGCATCTATCTCAAAGATTGTCTTCGGCACTCTCACGACTCTCTTCCTCATCACAGGCTCCTTTCCCTTGCGAGATTTCCAGCTCTTTATGATTGATTGTGCAACTCTATACGCTTGCGGATAGATGTGGGTGTGGAAGTCATACTTGCTCTTGAATGCCTGATAGCACTCCGCATGTAGCTTCTTAAGAGAGTAGCCTTTCTCTAAGCCTTTCTTGATGGCGTAGTTCACCATGTCTCTGAAGGTGCTCAGCAGCTCGTCTATGTCCTTGCGACCTTCCGCTCCGTGCTTGACCACCGCACTGATTGTGACTTCCATCATGTTAATTAGAATGTGGGTATTTAAAAGACTTTCGGAGCTACTGTTGAAATCTCTTTCGCTCTTCTCGTCGCATCAATCACCGCAGACATCAAAGCTGCGTGAACCGCATATTTCTCAAGCGTGAGTATGCCTCTTATTGTTGTTCCGCCGGGAGAAGCGGTCATATCTCGCACATTCTCAGGACTGAATCCCGCTGAAATCATTCTTGCGGCGCCTTCAACCGTTTTTGCTGCGATGCGCAGTGCGAGCTCACGGGGCAACCCCTCATGCACACCGCCTTCTGCGAGAGCGTCAATGACCAATGCTGCGAATGCAACGCCACTACCGCTCAAACCTGTGATTGCGTCCATATCGCTCTCCTTCACTGAGAACGCCTCTCCAACCGCAGACATTATTTCCTTCGCAATCTCCTCGTCTTCTTGCGAAGCGAAGCTTCCCCTGCAAACCGCAGAGAACGCAGAGCCGACAACCGCTGCGATGTTCGGCATCACTCGCACCACACGAACTCGCCTCTCCGCTCTCTCTGCTTCCGCCCTTGCTGTCGTTTGTTGAGAAGGAGCTTCGCTGCCGAAGTAAGTTTCAAGCGTTTTTGTGGAAATTCCTGCTGCGACTGAAATGAGTATTTTGCTCTCGTCAAAATCATTTTTGACCTCTGAAGCGACTGCTTTCACATCCGAAGGCTTCACCGCAAGAATAATGACATCCGCATTCCTGACGACTTCCGCATTGCTTTTGCATGCAACTACATTTTCCTTTCCTTGAAATTCTCGCAGTCGCTCCTCACGAGCATCGCTGATGAAAATCTTCTCCGCTTTCTTCGCCTTCAGCAGACCTCGCAGGATCGCACTGCCCATGTTTCCCACGCCAATAATGCCTATCTTAATTCTTGCGGGCTTTTTTTGCTCTTCATGTGCCATTTTTTTCTCACTCTCTTACTCCTTTCCTGCTTTCCTCCTCACTTTTTCCTTCTCCTCACTCATCGCTCTCCATACTCACTCTCCTTTTTCACGCTCTCCTCGTCTTTCCTGCTGTTACTGCTACAAACAGCTCCCTCGCTTTCACTGCTTCTTTGCTTTCACTGCTCCTTCGCTTTCTTCGTTCTCCTGCTGTTGGCTGCGTTGCTTACTCTTGAATCGGACTAATCAGCACGACGTTGTTGCCACGCAGGATAACATGACCGAGAAGCCTTCTCGTCTCGCCGTCGACGATTTCCTTCGTGTTTGAGAGGAAGAGGTTCAAGTAGTCGTCAACGCTCTCCAGTGTCCCTTCTAAGATTTCTCGCTCCCCTTTCATCTCCACTTGAATTCGCTTTCCAATCAATACCTGAATCCGCTTGCTCGGAAACATGCCTCTCGCACACCTCTGCTCCCTCTCTCTTTCTTTTGTTGTTTTTGCTTCATTATGCTTCCTGCTGAAGATTTTATTTCACTACTGCTGTCATAATATATGCAGCGGAAAGTGATTATGAGTGCGCTACTCGCTTTTTTCCTTCTTCCGCCTCAAGCTTTAATAGCGAGAGAAGCGGACATAAGAGGAAGATTATGAAGTTGCAAAGAACATCAATTTCATAAGCACCGCATAACACCTTCTTATCTCCTCCATCAAATTAGAATATAGTTGTGATTAGTTGTGATGCTATTGGCAGGTAATGGTTAATGTTATTTGAACCCATTGTGTAAGCATAAGATTGTTTGTTTTCCTTTACGCTTTCACCTCTTTCGCCTCTATTCTTCCCCCATTCCAAATTCCTTGCTCTTTCTGCCTTTCGTCCTTTCCTCACCTTGCTTTCCCATATATTACTCTATTTTTATCATGAGTATGCAAAACAGCTATGCTATGATAAACGTATCCGAGAGAGCAGACACAATAAAAAGCACATCTAGATTTCTATATTCCAAGTATTGCATGTAAAATTGCACACCTATTAACGCTAATTGTGAAATCAGTCTAAATGCCTTTAATTTCAATACTTTAAACGAAATCCTACGCATCCTCACTGCACGCACTGCTCTCGCCACAACGCCTCAGAAAGTCGCTTTGGCATGAAAAGAAAAATTTTTATCCTCGCTTTCGGCTGAAGCGAAGGAAGAGAAGGCGAGATGAGAGCGAAAGCGTTTGTGCCGTTCAAGAGGCGAGGAGCGAAGTCCCGTCTGCATCCTTTTTTGAGCGAGGAGGAGCGTGAGCGTCTCGCAGTCTGCATGCTGAAGGATGTTTTGTCAGCGCTCTCGCATTCGCCGTCTGTTGCTGCCGTTGAAATTCTCACGAGAGACGGCTTGAACGACGAACTGCGTGCTGAAATCTCAGCTTTGCGCCTGAAAATTCCGCTGAATTTCAGGGAGGAGCGAGAGAAAGGGCTGAATGATGCATTGAATGCTGCGCTTAAATCATTTTCAGATGCTGAGGAGTGCGAGAAATTTTCATTTTTCGTGCTAATGGCAGATTTACCGCTGATTTCTGCTGAGCATATAGAGGAACTGTTGCGTTTTAATGAAGATATTGTGCTTGTTCCTGGTCGTAGAGGTGGAACAAATGCGATTGTTTTGCGTGGCGAAGCCCTCAGAAAATTTGAATTCAGATACAAACGCATAAGCATCATTGAGCATATTCAAGAGGCGAAGATGCTCGGTCTTCCAACACGCATTCATGATTCCTTTTTCTTCAGCACGGACATTGATGAAGTCGGTGACCTCATTGACCTGCTCACTTTCGGAACGGGCTTTGCTGCCGCATATCTGCGTGAAATAGGCGTATTCGTCACTTCAAAGCATGGTTGGCTCTCGCTCGTGAGGGAGCGAAAAGTGTAGGCGCATCAGAGCGAAATGAAAGAAGAGCAAGCGAAAGAAATAGAGTGAAGAAGAAAAATAAAAGAAGAGAGGAGGTGGAAAAGGCGGGGGAAATGGGTAGAAGAGACAGTATTCCTGCGTGGATTTTGAAATACAAGGACAGAATAGAGCGAGGAGAAATCACTTTAGAGGAAATTCTTGAGGAGGAGAACAAAATAAGGAAGAAGCCGATTAAGCTTGCGACAGTTAAGCGAGCAGTCAACGCACTCGGCTTCTCCGTTGAGGGTATGCGTGCAATACCGCCTGAGAAGAGGGCGGAGTTCAGAGAGAGGGCAGCAGCTGGAAGGGCGGTGGAAGGAGTTGCAGAAGTAATGGAGCAAGTAGAGGAGGAAGTAGAGGAGCCAATGGAAGAGAGCTGGCAGACTGCGGAGGAGGAGACTGCTGCAGCTGAGTATGCGTTTGAGGCTGCGGAGGAGGAAGAAGAGGAGCTCACTGCCGCCGTTGAAGCTGAGGAAGAGGCTTTTGAGCGAGAACGAGAAGAGGAGGAAGTAGTGAAAAAGCGAAGAGAAGGGGCGCCTGCATGGATTCTGAAATACAAGGAGAAGATAGAACGAGGGGAAATCACAGCTGAGGAGATTCTTGAGGAGGAGAACAAGCGTCGTGAGAAGCCGATAAAGCTCTCAACTGTGAAGCGTGCAATAAACGCACTCGGCTTCTCAATCGGCGCTCTGAAGCGTGAAGAGGAGGAAGCACCTGCCCGTCGCCGTGAGCGTCCGGGTGAGGAGGAGAGAGGTGCTGTTGCTGCTGGCGCTGCTGCCTTCCAATTGAGCATTTCAGGCGAGACAAAGAGGCTATTTCAAGATGTGAAGAGGCGCTGGGAAGAATCCTTAGGTAAGTCCCTGCCTGATGAATACTTCTTGAATATTCTTTTGGTGCTTGCGAAGTTGGCGGAGCGAGGAAAGACGCTTTTACCGAGAAAATCCTAGCAGAGATGCGTTGAGATTTGAGACTTTTGACAACATGCGGGTGTTAATTGCGGAATACGCTGTCGGTAGTTGCGAGCGACCTGAGTTGCGCAGGGAAGGCGAATTGATGCTTCGGACGCTGAAAAGGAGTTTTGAGCGACTCGGTCACGAAGTTTTGTTTCCGAAGGCGGAGAAAGATTTTGGAAAGGCAATAGAGCGCCTCTCAAAAGAATGCGACGCAGGTCTCGTAATTGCACCTGACG